>Ga0126342_10001256_pt1 | contig 34704 bp, 33 predicted proteins | sample Cyp1metagenome_FD_92528 | JGI IMG/M metagenome (GOLD analysis project Ga0126342, IMG submission 92528) | Coral microbial communities from Lord Howe Island, Old Settlement Bay, Australia - Cyphastrea 1 metagenome | ecosystem: Host-associated > Invertebrates > Cnidaria > Coral ...
AACACCCAAACCATTTTGTAGCAAGGGGGGTTGGTTCAGATTCAAGCTTCATTTTGTAGTATAAGGCTGTGTTTGTAAACGGTTTAGTGGGCACAACTTCTCTGCAGAATGCACACAGGGATTGTTTTTGTCCATATTCACAATTTGTTGTGCGCCTATGCATATTTATACTTGTAAAGCTGCAAAGCTCCTGTCGAAACAGGACTTCACAAGCAGATCAGCCCTCTTCAAGCACGTTAAGGTCAGGTGAAGCAGCCTCACAACGTCTCCTTAACCTTTGCGAATCTTTACGATCAATCTGCCGCAATCTGCTTTCCGAAAGGCAACTGGCCATGCGATGCTGAAGCCAGCGCCAGAGGAAGCTAAGGGCCGAAGAAAGAAACGATGAGGAAGGATATGAAGGCCGATGATATGTCAGTCAGTACAGCATAGTGCAGCATACTGCATACCCTTTCCGAAGTTATGCAAAGGATCAGACAAAATGTAAACATGCATTGTGAAATATGTTGAAGGGGATGGCCCGGTAAGCCTTCCAAGTACAAGCCCAGTAAGATCAACGAATCATCTGTTGTGATAAGAGATTCTGTGCTGCCACCTGCATGTCCACAAGAGGCTATCATAATGTAATCAGTATTAATTAATTAAACCAGTAATAATTTGGCAGGTAGTGACTGAGTCTTGTCTTTATAAGACACATTCTTGCCCGTCACATGATCCTGTGAAAGAATGACTTTTCATCAGTATTTATATACTAGTACGTCGTCAAATGAATGTATATAATATATATATATATATGGATACAATGTCAGGCACACCTGCGTTTTTTTCCCCACACTGTGCGATATCCAGGTGAAGTTAGAAATGACGTCCATGATGTGGGTGGAACAGCTGTGAGCTGTCCAAGAGTCTGAGTGAATGTTCAGTCTTTCACTGAAAGATAACAAAGTTAGCCTGGCTGGGTCCACCAGCTTCCAAGGATATTTCCTAGGAGAATTGTGAAAATGACACGATTCTGTTAATACTGTGGTATGTGATGTGGCTCACCTGTGAAACTGAGCCCACATTCACATGTCCTTTGAACCGGGCCTGACGGCCGATTCTCATGCCAAGAAGTGAAAAGCCTCTCTTAGTTCACAGATTTGGGACACAGATCATATTCTGTAATATTATGTATACTTCTGTATTGGATGCTTTGCAGCAAAGCAATCTGTGTACCTTGAATTTTCCTCACTCTCGCAGACATACAGAGTGACGTGTGCAAAGATGGGGATAAGAAGAACACTAATTAACTTCAAGGACTTTGCAGCCCCCAGAGCAATGCCCAATCAGAAAGGTATGGTCACCCTGAGATTTGCTGGGAGGAAGCGATGCTTGAACGTGAAAAGAAATCAATAAGATAGAAATCAAACACTTTGTCAGAGAGCAGTGGGTCTTATAGGGCCTTGATGCCATGGACATCGAATTGTTTGTAGCTCGGGCTCAGCTTTGATCCTGATATCAGGTGCCCAGATTGGTCTTAAGTTATTCCTAGCTGTGGCATTGAGGATTGCAGAATCTCTTTGTGGAGCGGCTTCAGACTCGAGTTTTCATACACTGCCAGCTTTGCATTGGCATGGATTGTATCAAGAGTTATCAGATAGCAGCAGATAGCATCCATGCTTTGGCACGTTTTTAGTCCATCTTTTTGGACACACCCAAGGATCCAGCGTTGCTGCTGGGAGGTGCATCAGGCGAAATTTTCTGAAATTGAAAATTCAAAGAGTTCGGGCTTGATCTGAGCGGTGTTTAAGACTGTTTAAGTGGCTTCAAAAGGACTCACGATGTTTTTGCTTTTTCCACAAGGATCGGCAGCAGACGTTGGTTTGGCTGGCAGAGCTGTTGCTTGGCTGGCGGATGTGCGTTTGGTTCTTAGCCCAACTGTGAGCATTGGGTCCAAAAGTCGGAATTGTCTCAAACTTGTCATGAATTGTGATTTTAAAATTCCAAGGTTCTGCTCTCTTCCAGACAGCCGGCACAAACAAAAAGAGACAAGGCCGGAAGACGACTGAGATGGCCAGTCACGGCCGGTCAGTTCATGCCTTTAAAGACACTTGTGAAAGCACGACGATGTAGCTATATATTTGGCTATATATAGTATGCTATAGTTGGCCAGGCAGTGGCAGCATTCCCGATCATGCCGAACGGATTGCTCAATTGAGCAAGGCTGGACTCTGACTCCAAGATCTCCAAGATCTCCAGCTGGATGCTGATGGATGCTGATTGACATGTTCTAAATGTTCTAATGTGTTCTCACGATTTCTCATGGGGTGTTTTAATAATTTTTAATATGTATGTTTTAATCATCCAGTTGTGGGTTGATGCGCCGATACCAGTCTTCCAGGCCTTAGACTTGGTGGCTGGTTATGTCAAGGCGAGACTCCGCGAGACTCATCGGACTCAACATGGGTCATCCCTGCCTATTTCCTCTACAAAATGATGTTCTCCAGACCCAGAAATCTCTATCTTTTTTAGAGGCATTTTCCTCTAAACAGTCTAAATCTGGTAGCCAAAAATGAGGGGATATTTGAGAAGGTTTTTTTTTGTATACCATTGTTCTTGAACTTTAAGAAAAAGTGTTTTTTGGCTTAAAAGCTACCTGCTGAAAACGCATTTTGTAGTGGGGACAGCTGGTATTGTAGGAAACCATTTCAAGTTTGTAGCGTAGCATGCTGTCATGTTGTGCAAGGGTTTCAACTTCATAGTGGCTTATGTATTTTGTTATTTGTTTTTGCACGGCCTGCTGAGGGCACATTTGGAATCATTTTAGGATTGACTTGAACAGAGGCCGTCTCTCTAAAGTTCAGGGTTTCTCTATAAAGTTCAAATTTCGTAGGAAAAATTAGGTGAAATTTCAAAGCCTTTTTCCCAGGCATGTGTCGGACTGAACCTTTAAACGTGTTTTTTTTGCTTAACCCCTGATTGGGTAGGGTTTTTTGTGTTGTACCCAACTTCAACTTTATAGAGGCTCAATGCCATGAGGGTGCTACACACTTTCGATTTTATAGTAATGGACTGGGAGCCAGTTTGTTTGATTTATATACTAGCTTACTAAGTCAAGTTCAGGCCCTTACTAGGTACCCTGCACAGGGGGATCATGGGTCAACATTTGGAGCAAAGCTTTCATGAATTCAATGTGGAAAACATTGAAAAACAAGATTAGTTTCATTATTCAATATTCAACATATTCAACATTACTTACAGTTTCAATATGTTTCAATATCAATTTGTTGGCTCACCGTGTGCTTTGTTTTTTGCAGTCAATGCTGAAGGCGTCGCAAACTCTCAGCACTGGGGCAGCGGTGAACCTGGCACTCGCGGCACTTCAAGAAGGAAATCGGATGTCAGCAAGCTGGCAGCATCCCTGCTTGGTTAAAGTTACAGTAAGGATGTGTACTGGGGTAGAACAGCTTAGATCCTATTGTATAGAGAGGTATAGAGAGGTTTGGTTTAATTCTCAATGGAGAAGTTTGCAATGGCCGGACAGGAGCTCACCTGGGTAAACTGCTGAGTAGCTCACAGTCTCCAGCCGCAGTGCTGCAAGCTCAGACTTCACAAGAATGTTTCAGTTTCAAAACTGTTCAGTCCTTAAGTGCCATCTTAGTTCCATCTTTTTGGAAGTATGTAATTATTCCACTTGGTCATGACATACTTAAGATTGTTGGCATCAATAGTTCGGCACCCAATCAATCAATCAATCGATCAATCAATCAATCAATCAATGTCGACATTCTAGACGTCTTCCAGCCCTAAACAATCCAGATTTGCGCTCCAGCATTGATATTGAGCTTACCCATGAGTCAGTTCCAAGCCTTTCTCGAGAATCAGAAAGTAAATAGTGGAGACAGTGGAGACACTTGAAACATATTGTTTCCTCGCATCATACAGGTACTATTTTCATCTTGTTTCATCTATTTTCCTCTTTCGTATCCTTGTGAGCCTCATTGTGCTTGCCGCCATCATCATCTTCGTCGCTATTGTCAGCAGGATTATCACCACCACCACCATCACCACCATCACCAGCATCACCATAAGCATCATCGTCGCCGCCGCCGGCGGCATCATAATCATAATCATAATCATAATCATCATCATCATCATCATCACCATCACTGCGGTTTGTTGCTTCCAAGTTGTATCATTGAATTAAAGTTGCCTCCAGGGTCCCCAGCTCCTAGGCTAGCAGCTGGATTCGACGGCAGCCAGAAACTTACGATGCCACTGTGCTGTGCTTAAGCACTGCAGAACTTGCGTCGCCAAGGTGGTGAGGAAGGAGCTGTGGAAGCGGTTGCTCGAGCAGTACGAACCAAACCGCAGCGCACTGAAGTCGCACGAGAGGGTAAATCTGATTGCCAGCCTTGCCAGCGCTGTCTCACATATTCTGGCCATTTCTGGCCTCAATAGTGTATCATGATGTTCGACTGAGTTTCACTGAGTTGTTGGTTTAAGGAAGCAGTGCAATTTGTTTTTCTATTGATTGAGATTATGCTGAGACCAGACACGCAGCGCTAGAACCATCGGCAACTGCTTTCCCCGGACCCAAAACCTCCGCAGACAGATGTAACTAAGGCCCGGCGGTCTCTTAATGATCCCGACTCCGTTTGGACTCGTAGCTATCTCAGAAAATCTCAGCCTGTCAGATTTGTCAGATTCCCTTGGCAGGTGGAACTTAAATTCTTCAGGAATGCATTTTTTGGCTTGCACTCCGAGAGTCTCCTTTTCCTGCAATGAAAGATATGAAAGATGGGATCGGGCTGATGCAGTTGATAACTTCCAGGAAAGACTTCAGCCATACTTCAACCAGTCGGTATCACACTATTATCACTCAGTGTCACCCCAGTACCCCAATCATCTCAGTTTTAACACTTGGTTTTTGTGAACTGTGCAGATGATTCTTCGGAGAGGCGGCTCAGGAGCCATGGCCAGTGTCTTAGGGGTTGGCAAATGTTGGCACCACTTCTGCATTGAGTCCTGACTGTTCATCCATGAGGCTAGCCAGGACCAGTTTGTGGCAGGCTATGAGTTCAGATTGTTTCATTGTTTCAGGATATAAATCACCAATATAGATTGTGATGAATATATCAGTGGGGATTTATCTTCCCTATTGTTTCAGGATGGTAGATTCCGATGTTCCACTATTTTTGCGGTGGCTCGCTCCCCAGACAATTCACCTTTGACTTTGCAGGGGTTGCTTCGTCTGGTCCTGGACTTCGTTTCCATCCAGCTCGGCCACGTGAGGCACGGCTGGAACGAGCATAGAAAGATACACAAGTATCATCAAGTAATCCCTTCCCCCTGATACTAATCCCCCCCAATATAATAAACACCTCAGGTAGTTTTTATTATTAGGGTGTATTTATTATTAGGTTTCCCCCTAATACTAAATTTCAAACCCTAATATAATAAACTTGTTTTTTCCATTTCAAAATCGATTAGATTTCCTTTTAAAATCTAGCTAACATATTGCCAAAAATTGGATTTCGAAGCTTTCCCCTAATATTAAATTAAAAACCTTAATGTAAAATACTTTTTCGTTTTTCGACCAAAAAAAACAGACCCTAATAAAAAACACCCCGGGGTTGACTAGTTTTATTTATTAGGGGGTGAAACCCTGAAATGGTAGCTTCATGTTTAAATTGTTTTCTAAAGGGGATCAATTAAAAATCAAATTGACCAACCTCAAATTTTCCAAAATTGGAAACGGACCCAAGTTTTTATTATTTGGGGGGTTTAGCAATAGGGGGAAGGCATTATCAATTTGTTATCCATTGTTATTACAATTATCCAGGCTGAGTGGTGCAAGCGCTGCATTCTTCAGTATCAGCATGAACCGTCTCATGCAGGATGGAGACATTGAGCGGATGCAACCCCTTGTGCCAATTCCCAAGTGCGTTCTGAGTCGTTGAGTCGTTGAGTCATTCTCCTTGGATCTGTGTGACAGGAACCTTGTTCCAGGAAGCTGCAGCTGTTGCATCTTTATGTAGTTCATTTACGGAGTAACATCTCTTTTCTGCATAGTTTACGCTGGTTCTGCTGCATTTGATACAGTGCCGTTTTGTGTGGCATGATCCGTATGCTCCCAGTGATTATTGACGTGTAAATTTTTGGTATGCAATGTGGAAGTGCTCAAACGATTCAAACAAGTTCTGAATGGTAAAATCCGTTCGGGCAATGTGATTGGCCACGCCGCGCCAAAGCGGATAGTAGCGAACTGATGTCTTCAGAATCATTCAGGGTGCATGCAGTGCACCATGCGAGCGCTCTGCCAGACGCATCATCAGCACTTGCATTGCTTGAGAGAGTCAAGCGAAATGCCGAAGCACTACTCAAAGCGCGAGGATGGTCTGTACTATCACTTGTAGAACTGTGCTGCTGCAAAGTTGCACCAGAAAAGACAGCTGGACATGTGGCAGGTTGGTGCATTCCTGTAGGTGATTGCAAGACTGCTGAACGCATCGCAATCCGATTGAGAAATCCAAAGGGCAAGGGTCACAGCTTGCTGAGCTTTGAGAGTGTGTTTGGAACTATGCTTCATGAACTTGCGCACATTGTCCACCTCAAGCATACACCAGCTTTCTATCAATTGATGGACGAGCTGCAAAACGAGTGGGAACGATTGGAAGCGGCGGGGCATGTGCTTGATGAACAGGGTTTTCCCACTGTTGGCGGTCAGCGGATAGACACATCACAGCACAACCCAAGAAGCACCGTGCAGGTACGTGCTTTAGCTTTGGCTGCTGCTGAAAAACGCGAACGCCTCAATGGGATCATGTCATCTCAAAAGCTGGGACATGGGAACGAACCAGCGAACTGGAGGAGCTTGCCACCGCGAGAACGTGCTGCAAGAGCAGCTGAACGGCGTGCAAGAGAAGCTGCACTTGGTTTTGGCGACGAAGAACAGCCACAAAATGCGTTGACCACTGCCACATCATCGCAGATATCTGACATTTCTCACAGACCTTTCGATGAAATCAGGCCGCCAAAGAGACGTAAATTCTGCAACCACAATGGTTGCCAATGTGGCCAATGTTTGAGAGAAGCTGCTAAAACTGCCAAATTCCCCTCCCCGAGCATTTCAGAAGTAGAAGCTGAAGAGGAGAGGTTGGTGCAACTTGCACTTGCTGCATCGTTGGAGATGCACGGTAGTTTACCTGGGTCAGAGGCCAAAGAGCCTTCAGGCCTGAGCGCAGGCAGTGATTTTCAAGAGCCCTGCATAGTTCTCAGCGATGACGAGATGGATTATTCGAAAAGCTTGGGAGCTTCTCGAAGTATGCAGCACGTTCCAGCTTTCCACATATTGAATTGTTTCAGTTTGGCATCGGACTGATTCAATCAATTCAATCTCATTGAACTCAATGTTAGACAATATGTTAAAATATGTTAAACACGTTGGAACATGTTGGCCTTACTCCATGAGGTTGGGAAGAGTGCCGCGAGAGCGCATGGCCTTGGGAACCTTTTGGTATCTTGCTTGCCAACCTAAACGCAGTGACCTCAGCCACCTCAGTAACACGGTTGTGACTTCGTCCTATGGCCCTGGAAGATAAAGATTCGACATTGCCAAGGTGAAGGCGATGAGTTGCATCATGGCTTGCAAAAGTTTTGCTCACGCAAGAGAACATGTCAGACCAAGAACCCCTTCTCCTGTTGGATTAACCTTGTAAGGACGTCGATTGATGATCAATACATTGTCATAGTCGTTTTGTATCAAGGCATGCGTATGCATCGCTATTGCCCTTCCTCACTGGTGTCCCAACAGTCTGTGCCTTGAGCCAAAGCAAACATTCCAGCCTTGTCTTACTGGTAGAAGATCGAAGTCAGTCACCGTCTGTGCCCCGATTGAAGGATGCAAGCCCAGCGAGAGCTGCTGACATCAGCAGGCTGTGTGCTTAGAACTGCACAAGTTGAATCGACTACCTCCTTCCAGTAGAACCGCTGTCCCAGGTTAGCACGTTGGCGACCAATGAGTGCGAACTTGCCGGCAAGGGGAGAGGCGATCCAAGCCTTGATCTCAAAGATGTCAAAGTGGCCAGCTACAGCAATGTCTACACAAACACACTTCCTCCATCAATAACTAAGCACTCAGGTGGTCTTGGATGGTCTTGAGTTTGCTCTACGAATTTCGGGTGCCAGTGCATCCCAAGCAGCAACAGTAGCACGCTTTGAGCCGCTCGCTTGGCACAATTTGGCGACCTTAGAAGTTCTGGGGGACAGCTGTCGGATGAATGCAGCAGTGGCATTGGCTGAGGGTTCGCTTGTCGGCAGTCCGACAAATGTCTTGTCCAAAGCTCAGAACCGCGCTTGGGATTGGATCATATGGACAACATGGTTAAAGAAGCGCTGTCTAGGGCAATGCTGAGAGTTGATTCCATCTCACTCCCCGGATGGTATCTTCAACTAAGTTACTCCATCTGCATTTTTGATTCAGAACATTACTCTCTCGAACGCATGCAAACAAAGAGTTATGGCAGCAGGTGCTTCAGCATCAACACAAGCACTGGTCCAGGAGAATTCAGGTTGAATTGCTGCGAATATTTACGATTCATGGATCATTCTTGGGTTGGAAGCTCAAAGTGATGGAAAGTGAGCCTAGACCCACGCATGTGTTGTCCAAAGGAGCTTGCTTTGACGAGCTGTGCTCGCCATGCTGTCGAAGCATCCAGCATCAAGGACTGATATCCCAGGATCCCAGGCCCCAGGCATTGACTTCGGTCTCTTTAAGTCTCTTTATTTTCAAAAATATGTTCTTGTCAATCTTGTCATGTATGTATCTTTACGGCATCGAATTCATCAAGTGATACTTTCAAACCAAAACCATGGACCGATTCGGGCGCAAGGATGAGGATGATCCAAGATCTGTAGCCCCAGATTTGAATCTAGCCGTGAACGAGTTGAGGACAAAGGCTGAATGACTGTCTGTTGAATGGCCCTAAAGCGAACATATCGAACCAATCGAAACCACTGGAAATCACCCAGCATTCCCTGCCATAGTGGATTTGGATGGATTTGGATGGAATGTGTTGATTGGCCACTTGTCATTCCTTCGGCCCTAATGTGGCCCACCATAGAGGCTTGAATGGTTGACTCAAATACAACAAATATCAACAGACTGAGGATTCAGAAGAAACCCCTTTGGTTTCGTGGCAGTAGTTTGGGACATAGAGTATTCATCTCTGTGAATTGTATGTACAGGTATCTTCAACCCAGTCTCGGACCATGGCTTGGGCCTCACTGAGCATGGACTTTGTTCGTTTTTTTTGACTATGTTTGACGGTTTCTTATTTGGCATGACTTTGACATCAAACATAGCACACCACTGGACTTGCAATTGACATCATTTGACTTTGAAGCAGTCCATATATCCACCTATGATGTCCTTTCAAGCGAAGGTGTTTGATTTTGTTGCAGTCAGCCTGTTCCATCAAACTGTGTTGACGCAGCCATAGCTGTGACAGGACTTGCCTTTGCTAAGTCAAGGGCCTGTGTCTGTCACTCCTACTGACTGTGAGCAGGAATCTCAAAGCAAGGCTTTGGCCGCACCCTTCCAAAGTCCTTGGATGGCCACAAACTGACAGGTGTCTGATGTTATTTCCATATCGCCCAGAGTCCGGACATTTTCTTGTCTCAATTCTATGAGTGTTGAGGTATCTCTTCTTTGGAGCTGGTTTTCAAGGCGATGCTTTGGACAAAGCGGAAGAGTTTGCTGGGCAACCGCTTTCTGTTTGTATCTCAGACTCGCGAGTCATACCACCTCTGTGACTCAGACTGGACAGCTATAAATGCTGGACATTGCTATACTATGCTTTCTGCTCTATGTGTCTATGTGCTATTTAAGATATTTAAGCATGTATAAGCTAGATATGGCATGATATGGCTAGATATATTATAGCGAGATGCTACTATGCTAGACCTCGGCGGGCTCAGGCGGACCTGCTCTGCCCACCAGACTTGTCGGATGTGGGGCCTTTCGAGGCGCTAGACTTCTCAGTAGAGCCACCGGGACAGAGGATAGATGTAGATAGCATGCGATGATGTGTCCTGTGTTCAATCTGTTCAAAGCATTTGATTTGTTGTTTGCATCATGTTGCATCTCTATTGACTCTATTGTATAGTTTCATCAAGTTTCATAATAGAGTCTTACAATTCTTTTTTTGGATGTATCGTTCAGAAAGCAGGTGAACACTCCTTCGGAGTTGGCGCAGCTGCGAGGGACCCAGATTTGTCATCCAGCCTGCAGACTAAATGATCTAAATGCACGACATGACTACATCATTGTCATCCCTTTGCACTTTGCATCCCTTTGCTGTGGCAAAAGCTAGGCTCGGGAGAGCTGCCTTGTCCTGCTCAAGGTTGTGAGGCTGGCAGGATTACAGGCGGCTTCATGTCTCAACGACATGACACGATCCTGGGCAACATGTTTGAAGTAATGACAGGTTGAACCAGCAGAACCTCTTGAAGAGTCCAACCCTGAGTTACTGGAGGTTCTAAGATGTTCTAAGATGTTCTAAGATGTTCTAAGTAGAAGCTGCAACATTTTGGGTTTGGCCATCACTGCAGATGGCACCACGATCCTTTGCCAAAGGTGCGCCTCACCTATGCTTCTCGCTCATTGCCAGAGTGCTGGTGTCCGTCCCGTTGGATTATACTTGGTGCCTTGATCGAATTTGGAGTCTTTCTGGCTGCAACACTGGAGGATGTTTATCATTGTTTATCATCATGCGGCAGAGAGGTATGTCCATCCCAGCTTCAAGTGGACCCTGGAAGTGCAGAACTTCATTTTGGATCGTAGTATGCTCAGCAAATCTCAGCAATCCGAGTTCAAGTACTTTGTCCCTTGCAGTCTTCAAATGCCCCAGAAGCTCAGTGGCATAAACTCGAGAATCCTAGGCTTGCATTCGCTGGTGCGTCAGTTGGCATTCTCGGCACTATTGCTCGGTTCAGCAGGCCGCTTTTTGCTCATTGAATTTGGAGTCATGTGTTTCAACATGACCAGCATGCTTGTGCGATACTGATGAATTAGGTAGTGATTAAATAGTGATTACTTCTGATAATGTGATATTGTATGATATTGTTATATTGTTTGGATCACTATTTGATATACTTTGATACTATTTGGTAGCGATGGTTGAGGGACAAGGACATGCTTTTTTTTCAGGTGATGTTGCTCTTCGAGCAGTCTCTGCCATGGCTGCGGCGGTTGTCTTTGATGCAGTTGCCCGACAAGCAACTGACAACATCCCATCAGTGCTTGCGCAGGCTTCCACTGCCGGCGGAATGAGGGAAACCCACGAAGACGTTGCCTGTTTTGATCAATGTTTTTTTTTATAATTTGTCATTGTCATTTTATTTTTTTTTGTATGCACCAATTTGAAGGTGAGGTTCATGCAAACTGAACTGTGCTGATCCGACCTCTCCTTGGCAGGCTCTGGGTCAAAGGCTTGGTCTTGGGCAAGGCTGCTTTGCAAGCGAGACCTCCGAGCAGGCACCAGTTGCACAATCTGATTTTCACAAGCAAGAATACTTAAGATTAAAAGATACATAGCCATAGCTGCATAATCACAGCTAGTCTTTTTTCAAGAATTCTTGAACCATCGACACCAGCAGATTGATAGGTGATCACCCGTCCTTCCGCAGCACGAGCACGCAGTGCAATTCTGGAATACTTCGAGGCAGCACTCTGCTGTTGATCGCAGAAGAGAAACCACAGTCCTGGATATCCATTTTTGAAGTAGACGATTCAAACTTAAAACAGAGATCATAGAGATCGAAAGAATTAGACTGCCTGCTGCCAGCACAAGATGGAGGCCGCATCTGTTGCTGGCCAGCAGCCTGTGTTTCTTGCAGCAGAGGCTGGTAGCATCATTTTTGGTATGACAGCTCACAATTCAACATTCCGTAGGTTGCTCGAGAAATTCCTCCTGGTACTTGCATAATCTTACGTAACTTATTAATTTCGCAACTACAACATGTCACGACACCAAACCCTGTCTCCTGCAAACTAGATTTCTTATGATTTTTTCATGCATTGTACCATGCGTAGATACTTCGCTGGCTAGACTCAGTGACTGGTCTTCCATCTTTTTCCAACGTGGTGAGGTAGGTGAGACTGAGCAACGCCTCGTCAATGGTTGCTCGTTGCTGTTGGGTTCTATACTGAGCTGAAGCTGCCCCATGCTGCCACTATGTTCTCACATCCTTTCTATCTGGGAAAGCAGCACTTGGACTATTGCCCTCTCGTTCTCAACTTGTTCTGTGACATTTTTGTATCAGCAACTTATCAGCTCTTCTTTGGGATCTTTGGGCTTCGCTTTTGCAGTCAAGGTCTGGGCCCTGTCCGCTCTCGAGCAGCTCAGCTGTTGTCCGGAGAGGAGCCACCTGGAAGACTCAGCAACTCACAGATACTGCAAGAAATTGCAAGAAACCTAAAGTTCAGCAAAGACAACTAGAGGAGAGTAAGACAATGATTGTAAGACATTTTTTTGTGATGAACCAGTTTCAAAGGACCCAGCACTGGTCAGCCAGTTGCCGCCTGCTTGGAATCTGTGCAGAGTTGTTTTTTTTTCAGCTTGTTAGGCTGTTAGACAGCTGTTGGAGATGGAAAAAGCATTTGCACCCCGATGGAACCTGTGGTGAGGCCTCAACTGGCCATGATGCGAGATGTGGCCTTTATTTCCCAGCTGCTTGGTCATTGAAACGCAGTCTTTGTACAGTCATGACTTCCGGGCCATTCCCAGTGCTGCTTTTCGTTCACACACGTGTGCTTGAGGCTGCTTTCCCGAAGCGGATCTTTGCCATTCACTGCGTGGCCAACTCAGGATTCCGTATGCATCCCTTGTCCAGCTTAGGGTCCAGTGTGCTGATACATGATTGGGGAAGAAGGTTTCAGTTACAGTGCTCTTGTATGCTCTTGTCATATTAACATATTTATATTAACCCATACTATTTCATATGATATATTCAATTCACAGTATCATAGTATGTCAACCCTCAATGTCCCATGAAGTGTTGGGTCTATGTGTGAAGGCCCAGAGGGTGCACCCAACAAAGCGTGGTCTTGCACGGGATCCCAGAGAGCCAGCTGGAACTGAGTAGTATCTGCATCCGCACGCTGCGAGGACATGGAAAAGTCAAGAAGGAAGTACTTCGCTGACTGTGCAAAACTCAGCGGCCCCGCACTAAACGAAACGAACGAAACACCCCAAGTACACTTACAACGGAGCATGACACTTTATGCAACAATGTACAGTATTTTCTTGCGGCTTTTTGGGCTGTTTTTAAAGCAGTACTGCGAGGTGCGCGGACTTGGGCAAGGACAGAACACAGTTTGGAGCACAGAGGGACATGGACAATTTATCAAAAAATGTTGTTGCAATTCTAACTTTCGTCATGGTGGGATGCAATGCATGATACTCTTGAGGCTTTGGAATCACTTCTGCCAGTTGCAGCCCATGGATCAAAGGACAATTTGAAGTCTTTGTCCAGTGTGTGGCCGCGGTCTCTGCTGTCTCACCCATCAATTCTGCCGCACACCTTACACACCTCCTAACACACCTTATAGGAATAGCGTTTTTTTAAGTGCCTGGGCTCCCAAGTTTGGTTTATCCTCCAGGACAAACAGACTGGGGCAGAGCGGGTCTTGGCCAGAATGAAGAAGGGCCTTTTGGGCCTGACTGGTGCTGAACGGTCCGTGGCTGAGTTGGGGAACAGAGCCGGAAGCGATCTCCCAAGTAGATGATGCAGTATCAGTATATTACATATATAATCATATATATACATATATATATATATATTTATTTATACACATTATATAACTATTGTAAATTATAATTTAATTGTATATAATGCAGTTGGAATCGTTGAACTTTGTGCTGTTGTACTTGCAGCAAGGCGTGGTGCTGCAGCTTCACAGGTGGCTGTTGCATGCTCATGTCAGTAGCAATAGGTAGAAGACTTGGCCACCAGCTGCACCAGATGCTAAGACACATGTTTTTCCAAAAAATCTCGACATAGACTACATGATCCTACTTTGTAACTGCAAGAGTCAAAAAGAACTCTCTTTGTTGATAGCATTCCACGGCTCTGAGAGGCAGATCCTGGCGCTCTCATCGGAGAAAAGCTCCGTACAGAGGAGGTGCAACATGAAAATCATAGGCGTTGAGGGCATGGCATGATATGGCATGGCTCGATGTCAAACTTTCCTTTTCCCTCACTTCAGGATGTGCTCTTCCTTCCATCTGCCAAGCTACGTGGATTTGAAGGTCTATCTGCATCGGTATTGGCCTTAGAGCCTTTTAGGGTTTGTGATGCTATGTCAGGAAGATCACCTCTGATGAATCCAGCATGCAGAGCTAAGGAAGCAGAAGTTGTGCTGACAATGCTGTCATCCTGCCTGTTGAACTAATTTGTTGCTCTTACAGACTCTTGCCTCATCAAATTGCGCTGGAAATTGTCATGTCTTCCTGTGACGCATATGAGACCTTTCGCGACAGGTTGGCTCCATATCTGCGGATACCACTCCTATTGGGTTTCTTGGGGACTTGGCAACGCGTGGGTGCCCTCGCAGACGATCGGCTGCAGGTCAGTCTCTCAATGACCGATCCATGCCGATGGTATGCTTCTGTGATAGAGTAATTATGAGTAATTATATAATATACATGTATGACATTTGTATGACTCTGTTTGACGTTGTCTTCTGATGTTTGATGTTGTTTCTGGTCGTACGTCTTTTGAAACCGGCTTAGCAAATCGGAAGCGGGTGACAGCACCACGCCATCTTCATGCCGAGGGTGTCCTGGAAGCTGCAGTGTTTGAGCCCGGTCCATGGCGATCAACGACTTGTCCTCGGGAAGTGCCCAAGGCCGGTAATCCTTTGACATCCTTATTCACTAATTTGACTAGCGTGTTATAATATGTTATAGCATGTTTGAAGATTCATATGATACTAGTGCCTATGCACACCTGAGGTGATCCCAGCACAGGACTTAGTTGAACAATGTTGAACATTCTGCCTATTTTCTTGGGGAATCCGGAAATCCTCGGAGGAATCACAGCATCACTGCATCACTGTTTCTTCCTTTAAGCTTTCAGAGTCTTTTTTTTTTTTGCACTTTGGCCAAGGCCCCGACACGAAGCCATCTAGCAACTACGTGTGGCCTGCTCATCAACGAGTGTTGGGCCTGGTTTTGAGTTTGATTTCTATGCTTTGGGAGTGTTTAGTGAATTCATGGCAAGCACAAAGATGAAATAGTGGTTCTTGCAGCAATCTTTGCCGATTCTTCATAATTTGCTTCCGTACAACATAGTACAGCAAACCAAAGTAGCAGAACAGCACATTGCCTGACCTTCCCGTTGGATATAGCATGGTTGTTTGTGCATTGACCGTCAGTGTCATTCAATTTTTATTTCTTTTGCAGTGGAGAAGTTGGCAGAGATGGAGAGAGAAGTGCTCGAGTAATTGCAGCTCGCAAGGCTATGCAATGCTCCACAGGCCACCACGTAACGGACTTACAGCCATTGGATCTGGCTGAGCGACAAAAATACTTCATTGATTCAATGAATCTTCTGAAGTGTTCAGCAAGATTCGTCGTCGATTGAGATGGATTAAGCAAGACCTCTCAGCTTGAAACAAAATTCAATTGCATGTTGAGGACTGGAGCATCGAGCCTTCTCCAAAGCTCATTAGAGCGGGATACCGGGCGAGTGTGCCTGGCTAGTCTTTTTCAAAACATGCCTTTGGAACATTTTGGAACTGTTGGCTTAGGACGAAGAACGATTCTTGAGCACAGTACAGTTGTCCAGAGCTGCGATTTACGCAGACAGGTTCTAAGGATTCTGTAGAGTGGTCCATTCAGCCTATTGTCAATTGTAGGGTCAAGAAAGCCTACACATATTGATATAGGATGATATTGAATCACAAACTGAACCAATGCGGAGTCCACCTGCAAGGAAAACAGAGAGTTTGGGCCCTACTTTGATGCCCTGGATGAAAATTACTTTGATGTGCTTGACAGGCAGCCGCAGCTCCTGTGGGACTCATTCTTTTTGTTCCACTCCCAGCAGTATTTGCACAACATACTCGTACATTCAACATGCATTGGAAGAGCGATAAATGATTTCGGCATGTCCCGGCTGGAGCATTGGAGCATGTCAATTGGGTACTTATTGGGGCCACCTTTGAAGCTCGTGGAGGCTTTCTCATTTTCAACTGTTTGCGTTTGCTACTGGACATGCTAGATCAGGCTATACGGCTTTGTTGCAGGATATACTTTTACGCCTCAAGCTTAATTGATTGCGTTGTACTTGTTTTGCCTTGAGAATGCTGATTAGGTTGGACAGGCAGGCTTCGAGCCTTTGATTTGCTTCTTCCAACAGCACGACCCGCCCCAGACCTCCAAGACGGTACCGTGTTGCATGTTGCAGATTGTTGCAGTTTAATGTCATGGAAATCATGGAAGCAGAAAATCAATGTTTGTTCTAACTTTTTTCCTGCATACCACTGCATACATATCGCATCATATCGCATCATATCGCAATGAAAGCACAGGTGTAGGTTTGCAAATGGTTTGCATGCTGAGTTTTTCCCATCCTTCATGCGCAGACAGCACAGACAGCATTGGCTCACACACGCACACACACACCCCCCTCCCTCACGCACACCCACACTTCTTCCTCCGCTACTGTATGTACACTGTTGCTCAGAGAAGCCATTCAAGATGTTGAAAGCAGAATAGCAGGTAGCTGGCATTCCAAGACCCTGATGGTTGTGAATTGAACATCATTGAACAATGCGTTGATCTAAGGCCCAGACATTGCTTGAGCTGGGAACTTGGCATTGAAATGCATTCTTAAATTTTCTTAATATTTTTAAATACCATCCATTCGAGCCAGTGTGAAGCCGCATGGATGATGAGCCGCATGGATGATGAGGTCTGACAGTGACCCGCGCAGCTCCCTTCGGGTGGCACTATCTCTTGGTGCCGGTCGGCCATGCCTGGAGGATCGGGTTCATTTGTCAATTTGTGCTTCTTTGATCTTCTTTGGAGATTGGAGGCAACATGGCCATGATTAAATATTGCAATCGGCCAGGCTGCCTTGGGGCCTTTGCAAAAGCAGCTTCTGTCAGCCAGGAGCGTGGAGCTGACTCCAACGGATGGTCTTGAAATGTGTCTTGTACAATTGGAATCAGACTCCTTCTGGCTTCAGTTGTTGCTGCTACTTGTATCTCCCTACAACGTATCACTATGCTCCAGTAAGATTTGACGGAGCGGTTTGTAATGTATGGAATGCTGCAGGCGAAGCCTGCAGCGCTGGGCAACTGAAGCTGCTGAACATAGGAAGGTGCTTCGCTGCTTCGCTCCAAGTGGCGAATACTATGGCAGGTTTGTTGAAGATGTTGAAGCTGGCCTTTTCGAAGACTCCTTTCAAGCCAGCATTAAAAGATTCTGGACAGCGGACAGCTGACACTGTGTGAAAGGAAACACCCTCCCGACATCGCAATTGTTTTGATACTACTAGTAGTAGCAAGGGCACCGTTTATACAGGGATAATGATAATGTATAAGTATGCATAAGGGGCATTGAGTCATATTAAACATGTTACTTGGATTTGACAATGTTCACACTGTCAAGAGCTCCACCAGGCTGGACTTGCCTCTGCAGTTTGGTGCCATTTGGCGATGATCCAGTGATCCCCGCTCTATTGAGACGGAGAAAGACAGAGTTACAGAATGTTACAGAGGGAGTTGCTATTTGTCAAATTGCATAGCTGCAAGATGCTGCAAGTGACCCCATCACCACGCGAGGTCAAGCCTCGGATGGAAAGAAAAGACTGAAAAGACTAGCAAGGCTGGTGAGATCTGGCGATGGCGGCGATGGCTAATACATGCAGGACGACTTTCGACGACTTTCAACTTGTCCTCGCCTTTGTCAGAGTCTTTTAAAATCTTTTAAATTAGTTGCCGTGATACTAGTGGATCTAGTGGAATCCACCTGAATCCATTAGAATATATTAGAACCCCTTAGTATTCAAATTTATTCAAATGCCCAAATCGTATCAAATCGTGTCGTTTTCAGGGAGCCGAAGGAGAAGCGCCAGTAGCTTTGCTGGCCGCCCAGTTGCTGCGCTGCCGGCAAGTTTGAAGCGATTGCACGGCAGTCAGCAGATGTCAGCAGATGTCAGCGATTGCATTTTGTCGTTTTGATCCGGTTTGAAAAGCAAAGCACAGCATGTCTAATCGAGTCTAATCGCCCTAAGTGCTGCGAGTGTAGTCAAAGCATCTTGATATATGACTCGAATTCAAGACAAGGTTGCTCCAATCCACGCTACATGGAACAAATGTCAGGACTTCTATGCATGTGCATGCTGCAGCCCTGGAGAAATTCGTTTGCAGTGACCTCTCTGATCTGGTTTTGAAATGGTTTGAATGATGTTTGAATGTATTCCAAGATATTCCAAGATATTCCAAGTTTGGTGTTTTGTTTGGTGCTTTCCGTTCCGAGGTGGAGCGGCATGAGCTACGAAGCAGCATCAGTGAGATTGTTTTGTCTCCACATCCCAGCTCTGTCTCGCAGAGCGCGCAAGGGCCTTGGAATATCTTGGAATCTCACAGAATCTGACTACACAATACTGTATTAATACATATTATTAATACATATTAATTAATATTAATTAATACTTTGTATTATATTATCATTATTATAACATATTTACATTCAATTATTATATATATATATACATCTAATTCAGTGTACACGCTTAGTGACTTGACTTCTTTTGACCAACTGTACACCACGAGATAGGCTGTATTTTGGGAGCTGAGGCCAGCAGTGGACCAGGAGATGTGAAGTGATGGCTTTGCGTTCTTCATGCGCCTCTCACACGGCATCACACGCCTGACCGATGAAATAAAGATAGTATAATCAATAGGCATATGATACATGATACATGATATATATATATATATATATGTATAATAAACATATTAGTATAATACCGAGAAGGTACAAATACATGCGCGATTTGTGTTGAGAGGACCCGTTGGGTGGAGCTTCAGCTTCGGAAATGTTTACCATCTTTGCAGAGGACTGGGCGGGAAACCTGTGAGATTGATGAAGGATTGCAATGGATTGCATCGGTGTTTCCGGGAAGTTGGAAGAAACAAAGGAGTTCGGTGGCTAGTGGATCTCCATCCTTTTTTGAAGCCTTCCAGATCAGTATGTTTCAGCGCGCAGCGAGGTTTTTGTCAAGGTCACCTGCAATCAGTGACAAGCTGTGAAAAAAACTGTGATAAAAAGATATAAAAAGCTGTGAATAGCTGGATCAACTGATTCAACAAGAAAGCTGCTCAGCTGCAGTTTTGATCCATCATCGCTTCACCTTCAGGAGCGTGATGCTCTCACGGAGTGGCTTCGGCATGGAGGCGAGCAGATTCGCATGGCTTAAAATTGCAACACTAACCGTGACCACCCAACTGTTCTGCCAAGACCTGCAGTACTGTCAAAATCTGTCAAACCTTTAATCCTACGATTTTCTACATATATGTTACCTCATGTTACCTCATGTTACCTCTCTTTGCCTTGTTTACAGCTTTCTTGTCCGCGTTGGATCTCACAGAGTTCACTTGTATGAGCAACGGCATTTATTTGCGCACATGTACAGTAAGAAAACCCGGTCTTCATTTGGAATTACTTTCCGTAACCTCAGAACTAGGTCGGGGGTCCGCCTGAAAAATGAGGTATGTCCAAAATTGTCCAAATTGAAGAATTAGAAAATTGATGAAAACCGTGGAGTTGGAAAACGAGATCAGGGAATGGAAAAAGTGGCAGGGTCCACCCTGCCTTTTGCGGTAAGCTCAAATGATTTCCGTCGCTAGTCGTTCATATATACGATTCACATCGTGCCACAAGAATGTCCAGTTCAATGAACTTCCTGAAGGTAGCAAAGCAGCTACTGCTTTGGAGCAAGCAGTTGCGATCGCCTCTCTCTCCACCGAGACTGATTTCAGCAGCAACGTTCTGGGCTTAAGGCCTAAAGCGTTTCATGTTGCCTACGAGTTTGGGCCACGGAGATTCACTCCTTGAGTTCCCATGTTGTGCTTTGCTCTAATCCTACGGAGCCACTGGTATCTCATCAATGCAGCGTTTCCCCTCAGTGTCAAGCAGCACATGGCACATACATGTACATACTTTGACTTGACGATGAAAGCTTTGTGTATTGCTTATCCATGCTCATCGTGAGCGGGAACCCGTGCAGAGAAGGATGTGTGGATTCAATCATCCAAACACTGAGCTCTTCACGGTTTTGCGAGCACCGAGGTTGGATTGTGGACAGAAATCCGACCAGGCAGATTTTTTTTTGCTGTGCAAATAAGTGGCACAATCAGCCAGGCAGTTGGCGGTCAGTAATCACATTTACACACACAGACACATATATATATACATTTATATATACCATCATTTACTCTTTTGTGCTGAGACTAGTACTACCCTTTTGTGCTTAGACTCCAACACTGAGTTCATCTGAATTCTCATTTACTGTACTATTGCAGAAACACGCAGAAACTGCTCTGAAGATCTGTAAAGGACTTTGCTTCACCTTGGCCCTTGGCCAGGTGTCTTCATGCGAGCGGCCGAAGCTCCGTCTCAGGCAACTATGGCATACTATAGCAGCTTCACTTCGTCTAAATTGGTATCAGCTTTTGCATTCATTTGCATTCTGCACTATTCTGCACTATTCTACACTATTCTGAACTCCTTTGATCTGAACATATCTGAAAGACAAATCCCAGAGGACAAACTGAAGCTGAAGGCTGGAGAGAGTGTTGGGACCTTAGCTTCCACAATGATGGGAGATGCTTGAAACCTGCTTGTGTGTAGAGATTGAAGACCATGACCATTGAATTGGAGAGTTTCCCACTCAACTTGGGTTTGTCCAAGCGTCGTCTTCGCATAGTCACGTAATTTTCGAACAAGACTTTGATGCAGCTTTGTCACGCTAAGCTTCTCACCTTGGGTTTGTCTTTGTGAAAGCTTTACACGGCGGTGTTTGCAATTGCCCCCTTCTTTGTCCCAGGTAGAAGAGTATCTGCAAAAAGTGGCATCTCTCCCCAAGTTAGCCTTTGACACAAACCTTGGCACGAGTCCCAGCTTCCGCGGAAAAGTATCCACAAACAGAGATAGAGAGAGAGAGAGAAGGACAGAAGAAAGAGAGAGATAGAGAGAGAGAGAGATGAGAAGATGAGAGAGAGAATGAGAGAATGAGAGAATGAGAGAATGAGAGAGAGATGAGAGATGCGAGATGAGAGAGAAAGTGAGAGAGAAAGTGAGAGAGAAAGTGAGAGAGAAAGTGAGAGAGAAAGTGAGAGAGAAAAGAGATAGTCAGAGAAGTTTGGCGATGACATCACAGAATTTGACCAGATGTGCCTGGAAGATTCTGGAAGGTAGCTTTGCCATGCAGCAGGGAGAACTTCAGGTACTGCCAGGTCGAATTCATTGGGCTCGGGACGCATACTATTTCTCAGTTGTACGTCATGATAAAGATTGATTGTTTGATTGTCGATCTGTTTAGATTTATGTCGTCATAGGCATAGGATAACGGCTATACGGCGATACAGCTATGCGGCTATACGTACAATGTCGTACAATCATCCATCGCGCAAAGGCGCAAGAGACATTGACCGAAGATGTAAGTCTGACAGGAATAATGCACTGGATAACTGTGTTGGACGTACCTCCAAGGGGTGCGTTGAAGTTGCTGGATCTTGTTCCCGATCATCGCGATCCTTTCATATCCTTTCGTCTGCTTGATATCAGCAGCTCTCAACGTTGCCATGAAGCATCATGAAGCATTGAACCAATTCCACTACAGTACTTGGGAAATCTATTCTCTGAATTGGCATGAGGGGCAAATGCATCCAGGTTGGGCAGTGAATTGCCCAGAACTTCAAGAGCTGTTTGGCCCTGAACGACTGCAAGGAGTGCTCGCAAGCTGGATCCTTTGTTGAGGAAATCAGCATTAACATTTGAAACTGTTGAGTCTGATATCCTCATCTTATTCTCATCTTTATTTCAATGATTTTCAATGATTTTCAATGTATTTCATGTGTTAACAACTGTTCACACACATTCTTCGATCATTGTATTGCCGTTTGCTGAGGCCTCGTCCAAAGGACAGAGCATCGCGAATGTTTGAACCTTGCAGGTGAACGCCCACGCCTCGATACATCTCACATCTCGATACCATGTATGGATACCATGTATGGATACCATGTATGGATACCATGTATGGATACCATGTATGGATACCATGTATGGATACCATGTATGGATACCATGTATGGATACCATGTATGGATACCATGTAATTATGTTCAAATATGTTCAATGTCTGAATGGAATTGTGTTGGAATACGTTGGAATAGTTCATTACTGTGCTCAGTATGGATTCCTGGCATGCGGAACCCCCGGTTTGGTGGAATCAACGGATGTACAGGAATGATATACATGGATATGCCTTGAGATATGCCTTGAGATATGCCTTGAGATATGCCTTGAGAGATGCCTTGAGATATGCCATGATATGCCAGGCTAGTGGTATACTGACATGTATTGACTCAGGTTGCGATATGCACCGCTGGACTCCAGACCCTCGGCCCTGGCCGATTCAAACATCTGTTCGAGTCTAAGTCGATCGGAGCATATCGGAGCAGATTTGACTGATCTGAGCAAGTTCAAAAGCTCATGAAGCTCTGGAACAAACCAGGCACTGGGCGATGCTAACATCTTTTGGTTAGGAGGAATCCGGTCCGTTTGGTGAGTCTAGTGCAAGCTGTCGCAAGCTGCAATTTGCAGCATGCTGCCAAGCAGTCTCTCCCGGATGCAAATCGGATGCAATATATGCAATACTTGTAACATTGTATGATGCAACCAGCATCAGCATTCCAATTTGGCCTCGGTGCTGTACCTCAATCCAAGGCCAGGGATGCCAGATGTTCCTGGCTGGATGAAGCTGACCATATCTCAGCATCGAATCGATCCCAACTGTTGGAATGAACATGAATGGACCAATGGATTATCATTTAATGATAATAATATGATAATGGATAATCCATAATAATCTCATTAATTTAATGTTGACATATCATCCATAATAATGGATGATAATGGACCATTATGGATGATATGTCAACATGTGTCAATCAATGTTGGCCCAACGTCCGTTTTCGTTTTCCGGAGCTTCATCTGAAATTTTGAGGTCAAGACTGCTGGAGGTTCTGCGCATAGCATGGTACAGCTCCCTTATCTCCATAGTCTATCAATGTCTATCACTTTGATTTCTTTCATTCCCATGTGCAACATGCAACAAAAGGTTGCAAAAGGAATTGCAAAGGTCTGCCCAGCTTGAAACTTGCAGCACAGGCTTTCCTGCCAGTCTTGGAGCACCGAGACTGTTGGATGCTACAGACAGGACGCACAGTATGCACAGTGGCATCCCCGGACCTTGACATTGCCCCACTCAAATACAGATCAAATACAGACTAATAGATATGTTTAATAGAATCTAATAGAATCTAATAGAATTCTAATAGAATCTAATAGAATCTAATAGAATCTAATAGATATGTTTGATATGTTTGATGATTGTTGAAAGCTTGTCCAAAGAAATGTGTCCTTGCACATGGCGAGGATGGCCAGATTGGCTTGTGAATTGGAAGGACTTGAGGTGCTGCAAGTGGCGAGTACTGTGTGCAGCACTACTCCCGGTGTATTTCATACCATTGTCATTTGATGTCAGGTCATGGTGATCCGGGATCCACCTGTCCTGCAGATTTTCGAGCAGTTGTCTCATGTTCAATCCTTAGCAGCTGCTCTATGTATGCTAGCAGATGCTAGCAGTATCTGGCAGTAAATCTCTAGAATGGGCAAAATGATGCAAAATTGCACAGCCAAAACATGGCAGTGCCAAGGCTCGGATGATCTACAAGAAGTTGAGATGGACAAGTGACGCTTGCTGGTGCTTGTCAAGCTTCCCACTTCAGGACAGTTGCATGCCGTGGATGTTGAAGTTTCATCCTGTTCCAAGCCATGCATAAAAAGTGGAAAGCTGTGAAATGTTTATGGTCTCTCTATGTCTCTCTTACCAACTTCTACTCACCGCCAACATATGAGAACGAACCACTCCGAATGGCCGAATGACGGACTATTGTAACATATTGTAACTGTAAGACACTTCACAGACCTTGCCTTCCAAAGAAAATGAAGCCCTGAAAGTCCAAGGACTCAAAAAGTACGTCCTCATGAATATCGAATATCCGTAGAAAGTGGGCCAAAAAAGTACGTCCATGTCTGATACATCAGATATACCTTTTAAGGTCCCAGACCTCAAAAGGAACACTTGCTATATAGCATCCTTAATCGTGAGTAATCGTGAGCAGGACCCTGAAAAGTACGGCCCTAGGGCCCTAAAAGGTACGTAAAGACCCTGAAAGGTACACATAGCGGCTCAAAAACCGTGAGAAATCGTGAGTGAATCGTGAGTGAACATTGCTATAAACCCTTGGCCGTAGAACCCATGATATTGCTATAAACACTCGGCCGTGCAATCCAACAACATTGCTATAAACCCTCGGCCGTAGAACCTCGGCATTGCTATGCTTTCTCGGCGATGATCCTTTTTTGTGCCGCTTTCGGCAAGGACTCAAAAAGTACGGCCGCAGAACTTTTAGGGGAAAGGTATCAAATACATTCCTTACTACTGAACACATTTTTGGTATGTCAGATGAGTGTTCTCCAGGAGCCCTGGTGCTCTGAGTTGCTTGGCAGCATGTAGGAATTGCAATCGAGATCATAATATGAGGTCATGGCACCCACGCGAAGAACTATTCTTGTTGATGGATGTTGATTATGATTGTGTTTGATGTTTTTTATTGTTTTGTTTGTCTATCCTTTTTATCTTGTTGCCTCATTATCCTCATGTTCCTTTAACACGGAGATTTGGGTTGCCTCCACTTGCGCTCTATGACCCCTGTCGCAGGTCCGGTGTGTGGAATCTATGTTCTGGCGAAGGGGGTCCCTGCCTGATTCACTGGACAGTTGGAAGAGCATCATCAGTGATATTCAGTGATCAATTTTTTCAGCATGAATTCCAACATATTCCAACACCATTCCAACACCAACTTCTGGCTTTCATCTGGCCTTCTGGCCGAAGGTTTGCCTGGTTCGTCTGTGAAGCAGCAACCAGCACCTGCTAGCCAAGAGACGGTCCTAATTGTCAGAGAACAAACACAGGACCAGGCCGGAATGACTGATGTAGTGCCATGGACGCTGTAACAAGATGTAAAAAGCTGTAACAAGATGACATGCATCTCTTCTCCAACTAGATATATGATGATCTCTTTTATTCATGTTTATATATATTCTCTTTTCACGCTATTTTGAGTTTGAGTATGTTTGAGTTTCTTGTCCTTTCACAGGACGCATTTGATGTTGGAGCCAAAGGAGGTCGTGAGACTTTGCTCCCGCCAGCACCCCAGAGCTGAATGAAATTTCTACTGGGCGCATTGGAAAAAAAATGGACAACTTGCACATGGTGCCATGGTGCTATCATGACTCATGCTCAGTATGCCCGGGCTTGGGGATGTGATATTATGATATATATATATATAAGCACGAATAAATGCCGACTTGACAGATTTATGTCTTTTGAGAGTATGTTCTCCCAAATGAGCGTAATTGCAACACTTCTAGTATTATGATTCAACTTTGTGTTTTTTCAAAGTTCAAGTGAGCATAAATAGCCAGAATGAGCGTAATATACTAAGTCCACTCAAAATGTCATCTCATAATGTCAGTCCACAGCAGTCCACGTCAACAGAGAATCAAATTGGCTGGTGAGGTCCACTTTAATGAGAGGACTTCTTCCAGAAGCCTTGCTGCGCCAGTCCCCTAGAGCCATGGCGAACAGTGGAGACATCAGTGGCGAAGTAGGATGATGTAAGTAGCACACTAAGTGTGTGATAGTAGTGAAATATATATCCAAACTCCGCGGAAGACTATGGAAGACCTATGGAAGCCTATGGAAGACCTATGGAAGACAACAAAGATTGGAAAAAGATTTGCAAAGCCTCAAAAAGTATCAAAAGTGACTCAAGATGCCAGTTTTGCATCCCATTGAGGTGCATTCCGCTTCTGGAGGGGCAGCGATGGAATTCTCCGTGCCGAGGTCACACAGCTGTCAAAGCACACAGCGGAATCTGAAGAACATATGCAAATCATGGCACATAGTTTCAACATGTGTCAACATGTTTTAGCTCTGGATTTTGCCAAGCACTTTTCTCGGATTCAGAATTTGGCCAACAGGAGAAGAATCCAACACAGGGACTACCGCCAAAGTTGCAGGTGGAGTCGTAGCAGAGCCATTTTTGAGGGCAAAGGATGGTTCTGTTTTGAGTTGGTCACGACATTGGACATTTGAAAAGGCTTGAGCAGCTAGTTACTATAGAGGGATTGGAGTTGGATGATGATTTGTGGTTGCGGACCGGTTGCGGAGCACAGTTCTGGGTCATTTGTTTTGCAGGTGGAACCTCTTGATGGCAATCGTGCCAAAGTTGTACGCCTCCTGTTGATTCCCCAGGGATCCCCAGGGTGGAAAAGGGTGGAAAATCAAAGAAACGAATTCAAACAGCTGTAGAGTTTTCCACATTACCCAGCCACCTTCCTTGGTGCAAAGGCCATCACAGACAGTGCCATCCCTGGCTCAAGGGAAACCATGCAGGTGCCTAGTCTGAATCATTGTTTTGCATCAATGGCAATGCCTCTATTCAATGATCCTAAAAAAAATGATGTGTGGACAAACAGATCATCATGTCTATTGTGTTTGTAAATATCACTATGTCTAGATAGTTGTACAAATTATGTATAATATGATATGATTATATATAATTGTATATAATCATATTATATATAATCATATTATATATAATCACATTATATATAATCATTATATATAATCATATATATATATAATTATATACACATAATTATATATTATAATTGTCTATATAATATTATACATATTGCGTGTGTGTGTGTGCGTGTTTGTTTGTGCCGATTCCTGATTGGCGAATTTTCCCAGGCAGGTCCTGGTAAATCTGATGCTTTGCAGCTCGACGTCTCCTTTGCGGCGGTTAGTGCTGTGCCCAGTGCAAATCTAACACGACACATTTTTGGTAATGTTGTAATTTTATGTATTTTGTTATAATAGATATCCAACTGGAATGAGATGATAGAAGAATATATTGATGATTGTTAATTTGCGCACGTTTGTCAAGGCTGAAATGTTGATTCGCGTGGAAGATCTAGCCTTCATTTTATGCTGGGCAGATGAAGCAGGTCGGGTCATTGGTTTTGTTGTACCAATGCCTTTTTCTCTTTCGTCTGTGATATTGAACAAGCTTGTTTGGCACAAATTGGCACAGGTCATATAGTGGAAATTGAACTTCCTCGCTTGGGCTTGCGGTTCAAGGCCCCTTGCAGAGGATTTTACCAGATCCAAGAGATTTGCAGACAAGAACCAAACATTTTAAGACTATACACTGGCCTGGAATCCCTACAAGCCCTTTTGTCGTCTCTTCAAAGTTTGAGTTGCGTTCGAATACAATATGATGAACAATTATGAAATACAATACACAATGGGAAAGAGCACCCACATCCATTGGCAGACTGGCAGACTGGCAAGGCAAATTCAAAAGGTGGATTGGAGTGCTTGGGCTTTGGTGGACTTTGCCTGACACTTATCCTTTTCTGCAATGTTTCTGTTTGCAGTTGTAGATTGAACAGTTTACTTGTTTAGTATTGGGCTGTTATAAATTCCATCAAATCGTAAGACTTTCCCTGGGTTTCGCAAGCAGTGCGAAAGGTTTGACGTAAGCATTGGTCACGAACATGTTGCCCTAAGCCATTCGGAAGTCCATGTCGGGCCATGAGAGCTGAGGCTCAAATAAGGTTGTGTGCTTTGTTTGGTGCGTGCTATTTAACGTTGATGTTGATGATGATGATGATGATGATGATGATGAGGACGAGGACGAGGACGAGGACGAGGACGAGGACGAGGACGACGACGACGACGACGACGACGACGATGATGATGATGATGATGATGCCATTGCATGTAGGGAAAGCAGACCAGAACAAATGCGACTTTCTTCACGGCCCTAGTTTTTTTTTTTTTTAATGAGGTCGGAATTAGCCGTAAGCTCGGCGTAAGCAATCCGTAAGCTAGTCGCAAGCGAAGGTTGCATTCATGACCCCTGGCCCATTGTGGTTCCTTTGCAATCCTTTGCAAGCGAATCTACCTTTAGGTTTTCTCTACCCACCCATACAAGTGAGCACAGCTACTATTCAAGGCTGCCTCTACCCATGTGACGCGTGCACCTTAAGGACCTAGGGGCTATGCACATCCTTTCACACTCCCCCCAACCTGCTGACCTCACCTTGGCAGCAGGTTGCACTAGAGATGATTTTTCTCTGCGAAGGTCGCTTGTTTCTTCGTTGCTCTCGCCCGGCTGCGGCAACTTGCAGGTTCTTGTGTGAGAAATCTTCTTTTCATCCCCGGCTGCAAAGCCCCGCGTCCCCAGTCCCCAGTGGTTGGCCGTCTACTCGAACCTTCCCGTCAGTTCAGCCTTCCACCTGGCGTTGGCCAAGGCTTCTGGCTTTACCACTGCTGACATATCAGAATCATTACATATCCCCAACGCTGGTTTGCCGTAAGAGATGCGCAAGCTCTTTGAAGTTGTTGCGTCGTAAGCAAAACCTTGAAAAACGTAAGCGAACGACGTAAGCTTTGAATTCTCGGTCAGGAGATCAAAAGGAATTTTGAACACAGTTGTGCTTGCGTGAATCAGAGCAGTGCTGTCTTGCAACTCAAGATGGACTCAGGTATCGGTGTCGACGACTTGTCCGGTCTTCCGTTCAGAGTGGACCTCCAAGCTCCTTGTAGCCTTTGTGACGCGCAGAAATGTGCAAGCATGCAAAGGAAGTAGAGACGGTGCTTCGCATCTTTACCACTTACTCAGGTGAGGCACATGCTAGCACAATTTGGTCGGGCAGCTTTGCTCCTCAAGGCCCAAGACCTTTGTACAACTTTCATTGCATTCCGCATAATCTAAGTCGTGTAAGTGCTCCACAAAGGGACCAGACGGAGAGCTTGGAGTCCTTTGCTCGGCATTGCAACGGCCCCGCCGGCCTGGTGGAGGGCCGGAGCCTTGATGTTTCAATGAAGGGACTGTGATGGGCTGCGCAAGATGGATCTCCTTCATGGCCCTATGATATCGAGTCCAATTTCATTCCTTCACTCGAATCATGTGCTCGGAGGGTTTCAGGAGTCTTGATCTGCGTTCTACCAGAAAAACATGACTCAGTATGAAATCCTGCGTGAGGCCATTCCCATTGGAGTGGGTGGCACCTTTGGTGTTTGACCGAAGTGAATCGATCAGCTGCCTGGCTGCTTGAAATTGCAGCTTCAAAGTTGTAACAGTCTCTTGTCAGCTCATTAGATCCTGAGGTTCAAGAAGCAATGAGAAGTCTGGGCACTACTTCTTTTCTATCCATCCGTCTCATTGCTATGTTTCTGCCCAGGCGATGACAGTTGAAACCAGTTTCAGCATGTTACGACCAAGATGTCAAGATAATTCAAGATACAAGTATGTCAAGATATGTCAAGATTCTATCAGAGCTACTGTCAGCCATGTGCTGGGGTCCCAGATCCCTGCAAGGACCTGGCTGCTGAGCTCTATCGGTTGACTTGCTGTTGGCTTATGCACAGATACGAAGAGGCCACATTTGCAAAGTTGCCGGCTTTGTTCGAAGGATTTTTTCAATCAGAAGCTAGTATGTATATATGTATTGTGTATATATTTTGTTTTACTGAAACAGATACTGAAGTTGCACCGAGCAGTATGTTAGGTTTCGTGGTTGAAACATTGCCGCATTTTGAATCGTTTCAACCACTAGAGCGGAGGTCGTTCGTGCTTCTAGTTTCTTGGGCTGCGATAGCTTGACTCAAGAGGAGGCCCTCGACAGAGAGCCATCCCTCGACAGAGAGCCATCTCAACCTCAGTTTGTGCAGCAGTTTGGGGGAACTACATGGAACTACATTACTTATCTTTACTTCGTTCAATCCCAAATGGCCCTCAAATAACAAAGTTCTGGAGCAACATTCACAGGTTGTTTGCCCGTTTCATGTCAGGCCGAATTGTGGAACCGACTGGGCACAGAAACATCCCATGACCAACACGCTGGGAGCCCTGTGTACTGGGCTTTTTCGGACACTGCATGCCCGAAGACTTGAAGAAGTGTCTTTGTAGAGAGGTCGACGCACAAGCCTGTCGCTTGCATCTTTCGACGGCGCTGCAGCCACTAGGTGTGGTATGTGGACACAGGGACACGGAGCGCACACTTAAGCGCACCAGCTAGCAAATATCACACCATAGCGCTTTAGCTCTTACGTTGCAAGGTCTGGATCCACCATGGTCAACACGAGATGCCTACATACAGTGCAGAACCTGGGTGGACTATGACAGACATTCCAATGCACAGTTGCACTTTCCAATGTTATGTTGTGATTGTTGATGATTGTTGTGTTGCTGCCTCTTTGAACCGTTCCCCTTTGGGGTTCTTTAACGAGGTTTGTTTTGAATCGTCAACGCTGCTCTTCCAGCTGCATACTCCCACCGGAAGTTGAGCTTCAGGCCATGGGATTGATTCAGAGTCTCAGTTGGGAACAGCAGAAATCATACATCACACGCCATTTTCGTTTCCAACCATAGACACTTATAGAATCTTATAGAAACACTTTGAAATTGTTTGAGCCAGTTTGATAGAACTATATACGGTAACGACATTTAAATATGTGGAGGGCGGGGCGGCGGGCCAGACTGCGAGGCCCCGGAGGTAGTATGAAACACCATTCCATCCGTATATTTAAATCGGCTGGCCTGTTCTGCATATTTAAATGTCGATTCAAGCACAGTTGGACCATTAGCTAAGGACCGCCTAAGAAATTTTCAGCCTACCCTGGAGTTCGTAAAGTACTATATAGGCTATAGGTGGGAATATGGGGATAGTAAGTGAGTGGGCCCTGATGTTTAGAAGGGGTTAGTTCTTAAAGGGTACACATGGTGAGGATTTTCAAAACCACCATAGATCCACTACAAAGCCACCATAATTCCACCACACAACCACCATAAATCCACCACACAACAACCATAAACCCACAACAAAACCACCACCAGTCCACCATAAAAAACAACCATAAATCTATGCAAAACCACCATGAATCCAATACAAAACCACCATAAATCAACTACAAAACCGCCATAAATCCACTACAAAACCACCATAAATCCACTACACAATTACCATGAATCCACTACAAAAACACCATATATCAACTACAAAACCACCATAAAACCATTACAAAACCACCACAAATCCACCACAAAACCGCCATAAATCCGCTGCAGAACAACCATGAATACACTACAAAACACCGTGTCCACGCCCACCGTACCCACCGCACCCACCGTACTCCTCCACCGTACCCACCGTACCTCCCCATCGTACCCCGCACCCAACCCACAGTACCCCCTGACCGCACGCATGCCTCTAAGAAACATATGGTTTTAATATGTTTTAATTGGTTTTATATGTTTTGAACCTAGATAAACCATGATCAACCCATATCTTCAAGTGGCCGGGCAAGCCACGGAAAACCTTCCCGGAGGCAATCTACCAGCAGTGCCGCACAAGGCAGTGGCGGAAGTTTCAAAAATAGGAAACCTATAGGAGAGGTTGGTTGTGTTGTAGCTGTGGTTGTGGTGTGGTGTAATCAGTGTAGTCTAGTGTAGTGTACCTTAGCGATGTGTATTGTAGTGTGGTATAGTGTAGTGTAGCCTAGTGTAGTGTAGTGTAAAGTAGTGTAGTTGTAGTTGTAGTGTAGTGTAATTAGTGTAGTGTAGTGTAGTCTAGCGTAATGTAGTGTAATGTAGTGGTACTCGTAGTTGTAGTTGTAGTGCAGTTGTAGTTGTATTTGCAATTGTGGTTGTAGTGTGCTGCAGCGTAATTAGTGTAGTGTAATGAAGTGTAGTGGTAAGTGTAGTTGTAGCTGTGGTGGTGGTGGTAGTGGTGGTGCTGGTGGTAGTAGTAGTAGTAGTAGAAGTAGTAGTAGTAGTAGTAGCAGTAGCAGTAGCAGTAGTAGTAGTTGTTGTTGTGTAATTGGTGCAAGTAGTGCAATTAGTGTAGTGTAGTGTGGTGTAATTAGATGTTATTAGTGCAGTGTAGTGTAATTAGTATAGTGATGTGTAGTGTAATGTAGTGTACTATTTTGTAGTTGTAATTGTAGTAGTAGTGTAGTGAGTGGTAGTGGTAGTTGTAGTTGTCTATCTATCTGTCTGTCTGTCTGTCTATCTGTCTATCTGTCTATCTGCAAGATTGAAAACGAAACTATTCTGCGAGACTTCTTCACTTTTGCCAATCTGACAGCGTCAAAAACGAAGCAATTCAACGAGACTTCCTCAATTTTTGAACTTAGCAACGTCAAAAACGAAAGAATTCTGCGAGACTTCCTTCAAGAATGGGCCTCGTACCACTGCGTTTTGCGATTTTTTCACTCCATCTGTCTAAAGTACTGCGTCTGCCACGAAAAGTGATGCCAAGTCATACAAAGTGCTGCACCTGTCACGCAAAATCATCTTCGCAAACCTGAAGATCTGATGTCCAAAAGTGGTCCGAACCCCTGGTGTCTTTAACATTTTGACTTGGAAACGTGCTGCGCGCCACAACAGCGTGCACTTTTTCGACATCACAACTTCCAAAAGTGGTCCGAACCTGGTGTATTTTGTACAGGCCATTCCGTGTAGTCTTGCAACCAGAGTCAACAGCCAAGTGAACCCAAAGCTGATGCGAAGCATCAGGGTCTGGCAATGGCGTTGGATGAACTCCAATGCAGAAAACCTTTTCGAGATCACTGGTCGCTCTTTGCAGAAGGGCATGGCCATGTGAAAGGAGGAAAACACCGCGCGAGTCTGGCAAACCAGATTTCCTGTAAGTTGCAGGAGTTGAGCAAAAATTCATTGAAAATTCCCGGGGAATTTTAGTCACTTTTTCTGGAATAAATCAACAGTTTCGCCATGGCGAAAACGACATTTTCTTTTCAAAACGCTCACAACCGCTGGCGCGGTTTTCCCCCCGACGGGTTGTTTATTGTTTGTTTATGGTTCATCGCTAAGTAAAGAAGGGCTTTGATTTGCAAAGGTAGTAGCTACCGGCTGAAATTCTGAACAGGTGATTCAGATGCTGCCGGAGCTGGTGTGGCTCACATGTTTGGAATACTTTGGAAATGCTGAGCAGAATGACCAGTGGAATCTGGTTGAATTTGGTTTGTACGTATGAGGTCTGAAAGAGATTTATAGACCTGAGCGGACAGACGATTTTTTGATTTCGCTGACCATTCCAGGACGGTATCAGCTGGCTCTTGCGCAATCGGAAACGAGTCCTTGAGGCACCCAGTGGAGTGACTGCCTCAGTGGACGTAGCTTGGGGACTGCTTGGCATTGCTGACGCCAACATTGGCACTTGAGGTGTTGGTCGCTTTAGAGCCACCACCAACTGCACCAGGTGATGGCAAGGTTCCAAGATACCAATGCATGGCGAGTGATAGCGAGAGAAACTGTCCAGGAATGGTTGGACTGGAGAATTGCGCATGAAAAGAAATCTGATGGAAAGTCTTGTGACAAGTCTTATGAAGTGCCACATAGTGCCTCTGGCAAAGTCAGGCTACGAAGTCAAGGTCTTCTCTGAAGCAGCCACTCCTGACTGGGCAAATGCTGTCAGTCATGGCCTAAGCAGCCCTTTGCAAGCACTTCCAGTCCGGAAGTCACCAAAAATACCAAGGTGTGGTCGCACCTGCGGAGGTACTGGAGATCACTGATGACATCTGATGACTTATGCGTGGTGTCTTTGAATTGTTTGAATCTGTGAATCTTGCTGCAATTTGCTGCAGAAATTGCAGGAACTTTCAAAGACTGGTGCAGCAGCCCTGCGCTACATTGACCAGCAGTTCGCTTCCCAGTTGCTGTCACAGACCCTGCACGTGTATACCAGAACTGCCACAGAGGTCAGTGTCAGTTTCACCTGTGGCATACGTTCATTTCCACGGCCTCCAGATTTGCCAAGCCTTTAGGCTGTCATCAGCTGGGAGCAACTGTCTCCCAATGCAACTGGTTTTCGAAATGCTCACGCGCGTCTCCAGCTGAGCTAAAATTGCCCCATGTTGTCATCATGCCACAGGCTGCCACAGCGTAAAACGCATTTCATTGGTGATTCCAACACAAAGCCATTTTGATCGTTTCAAAAGTAAAGCATCTGGTTCTGAGATGTTCTGAGGCCACAATGCTACAACCATTTCCTGAAGACCCTCCGCATATGGTTGCAGCATGCCTTGTTTGACCCCAAGGACCTACAGCTAATGAGATGAGGTGGGAGCCAAGTAGACATAGTCGAAGGAAGTTTAGAAGTGAAACTTCCGACAATATGGACAGTTGAAAAGCAGAGGTGAGAAGAGTCAGAAGAGAAAAGATCAGAAGAAAGAAGATGCAGATGCGCGAAAAGGTAGGAA
>Ga0126342_10001257_pt1 | contig 34695 bp, 29 predicted proteins | sample Cyp1metagenome_FD_92528 | JGI IMG/M metagenome (GOLD analysis project Ga0126342, IMG submission 92528) | Coral microbial communities from Lord Howe Island, Old Settlement Bay, Australia - Cyphastrea 1 metagenome | ecosystem: Host-associated > Invertebrates > Cnidaria > Coral ...
CTCTGATGAACATGTCTCTTGTACTGCGCCTGCCACGGAAAATGCATCTTTGCAGATCCTCTTCAAATGTCCCACGCCTGCCATCGTTTTTGGAAATGCTACAAAACCCTCACGTTTTGCTCATTTTTGACAAGGTGCACAATCCCGTGCGCCTGCCACGCGAAACAACATCTCAACTTCCAAAAGTGGTCCGGACCTGGTGTGCTTTGTACATTTTGACGACATCTCAACTTCCAAAAGTGGTCCGGAGCTGGTGTTTTGTACATTTTGACTTCGAAATGTGCTTCGCGCCGCAACGGCGTGCAATTTTTCGACATCTCAACTTCCAAAAGTGGTCCGGAGCTGGTGTGTTTTGTACATTTTGACTTCGAAATGTGCTTCGCGCCACAACGGCGTGCAATTTTTCGACATCTACACTTCCAAAAGTGGCCCGGAGCTGGTGTGCTTTGTACATTTTGACTTCGAAATGTGCTTCGCGCCACAACGGCGTGCAATTTTTCATCTCTCATCTGGCCAACTGGCTCCGCACCCGCCGCTTTAGCGAGCCTACTTTTCGACCTTCCGGAGCCACAACGCATAGGAAAAACACAGTGTTTCGCGACTTTCCTACCTTTTGAGGCACCTGGATCTTCTTTCTTCTGAGACTTTCTCTTTTTGATCTTCTTTCTTCTTCTCTTCTCTGCTCTTCTTTGACTCTTACCACCTCTGCTTTTCATCTGTCCATGTTGTCGGAAGTTTGACTTCTAAACTTCTTTCGATTATTTATTTATTTATTTATTTATATATATATATACATTCTTTTTCGCAGGACTTGTTTTTTGCAACATCTGTAGCGTATTGACAACGACTTTTTGTAGGTCTTCCATGTTTTTCCTGATCCAATTTGCTGCTTGGGCACTCTTGCCCATCAGCTGTCGCAGCTTGGCTTGGAGCTCTTCCAAACAAACTTTCAGTTTTTTGTTCTCCTCTGTCAGCTCCTCCTCAGCTCAGCCGGTGTGTCCACCACTCTCCCCCCCCCCATTGCGGAAAACAGGAGTCCAAATGAGCCTAAAAAATGCTTGACACAGTCAGGATGAAGGGGCCATTGATCGTAAAACCCCGTGGACAATACAAAATTTCAATCTTTGGAAAAACATGAAAGTTTCAATCTTCTGCGCTTTCTTGCCAATCTCCGCTTGCGTTTCCTCCAGTTTCACAGCAGATTTGCTCCGAGACAGCCGTGACTGCGAGTCACCATGACTCTTTGGGAAGTCGGCCCCCTTGCGCGTAACAAGTGGCTCCGTAGCATCGTCTTCCGCATCTGGTGGATCCTTCTTGCGCAGATCTTGGCTCCAGCTGCGTGTCACGTTGGATTTTGAACGCCAGGATTCACCCGTGCGACTCCTGTTCATTGCCTGGCAAAAGGCAGCGTCTTTGAGTGTTGATGGATTTTGGTGGCATGGCGTCATGCTTGTAACGAATCCTCTGATGACATTGTTTGGGACCTCAACTGATTCGAACTGAGTTTTTGCCGGTTCTGGCTCTCATGAAGATGCACGCGAACCCGAGAAATGGACAAAATGCCAACAGTTCCTAAATCTTCCTAAATCTTCCAAGCCCAAATGTTGGCAAGTCCCTGAATGTTTAAAATGTTCAAGACATCCTCCAATTCAGCTTTGACTTCCGCGGTGCCTGAGGAGTGACTGTGGAGTCAGAGGTCTGCGATGGAAGTAAGCGCGCACGAACCTTGGACCACTTGCCACTCTTCGACGCCGAATTCTGCAACTGTCGCACAGCGGCCTCAAAAGGAGTCGAATGATGTGATCTGATGTGATCTGTGATCTAGCATGATCTAGCACCTTTCTCTTCCTTGAGATGCATGGGAGGATCAGCGAAACAAATCTATCACGGCTTGACAAAACGTCAGGTCAAGACAACTTTCAAATAATCTGGTGAAGTCCCCTCATGTGTGTATATATATGTATATATATATATATATTGTTTCAAATATCATTGTTATATCATGTTATATCATTGTATGGTGCCGCAGTGACCAACAGCCATTGAATGACATGTAGCCTTTTCCTTTTTTTGGCTGACAAGTTTAGCTGACAAGGGACCTGGGCATGGCCTGGGTGAAAGAACTTCTCCCCCGTGTACCGTTACAATTTGCAACAATGCATGGGCACCTCAATCGTCGACCTTTCAAAATCGTGAAATACCAAATTGTCAAAATATCATCAAGAAATGACAAAGACAAAATCCGAGTCCAAACTGCCCAACTGAATCATTTCGGATTACCTGCTCCAGTTCCTTCCAGTTCCTTCCAGTTCCTTCAGACCGGGCCTCAGCCTGCGCCTCCTTGGCGTACTTGCAGACCACGCTGCTGCGGCGCCGCCGCGGATCGTGGTGTAGTTCCAAGGCCAACGGGGTAGCACTGGGACCCAGAGTGGCCTCATGCCATTGAGCCACTTCCAGGAAGGTGCAGTCCTGGAAAATGTCAGGCTTCAGGTTTCCAATGGCATCGACATGGGCAAAATTTGGGTCCCCATATCGAAGTTGGACCAGCTGATTTCAACAGATGGGTGGCCCTGGGTGGATCCAGTGATTGTTTCGGAGCCAAGATGAATCCATGCCCGATTTCACATAACGCAATGATTTGCCTGTTTGATAGCTTGAGTCTTGATTTCTGGGTTGACTGGGACGTCAGGCAAGTTGACACGCGATCATGAAGATGGCAGCTAGCGAGTAGAAAACGTGGAATTTCTTCACAGCTTGTTTGAGATCGAGTTCAAGTTTTTTGTGTATATCCATATAATTTGTACAATTCATTGAGTTGTCGCAATCGTACGCAAACCGCTGGTACGCTCCCCAAAATCCGTCATCCATAGCGTTGACATCAACTCCACGGGTCCTCTGGCATGTCTTCAAACAGCACCTGAAAGCCTTCCGTGGATTTGGAAAGCTCCGACATCACAAAGCTGGCCTGGCGCTGTGCCGCAACATGAATGGGGTTTGAAAAATATCAGCGGCCACGAAGCTGGCAGAATTGGTGGAAGAAATACTGTACATGGAACATTTCAAGTCCAATTTGAAACAAATGTCAATTGCCAAATGGCAGTGTGTCAAAACCTTGTACCCCTGGTGAACCCCAAAATAGCTGGTAAATGGATGTTCATTCCCCTAAAAATGGTATGTATAGTAGGTATTGACCCATCCCCAAATCTGGGATTTCTGGAAGGATCCACCAATCTGTCGCCTCTTCTGGCTCGAGCTGTTGCTCCTGCACCGTTTTGGATTCGACTGGATTCCGGTCTCGTCATCCATCCAATGGGAAACCTGGATAAATGGATTCATTGATCGATCATCCCCCATCAATTAGGGATTTAAAAACCATCAAGATATATAGCCATATACCATTCATATCCATTACCATCTGGTTATTTAACATAGCCATGGAAAATCACCATTTTTAATAGGTAAACCGGTAAACCATCTATAAATGGGCAATTTTCATGGCTATGTTAGTCATAACCAGAGCGTAATGGATTATACAAAATCCATTAGCGAATGGATTTGTGGCCATCCCCCACCGAATGCCACCTTCAAGCGATCCATGGCCAAGAGCAGCTGCTGTCGGTACCGCTCACCCTGCGCCAAAAGCTGTTGAGCTTCTGTCAACTCGGTACCTGTGGCTATGGAGCATCACCATGACCATCGAATTTGGTACACATTGTCTGTGAGGTTCTTTGCATGGCTGGTGGTGAGTGAACCCTCATCCTGAAGCCTAGGACATTTCATATCATATCCAGTTTGCTCCAGTTTGCCTACAAAACAGGGCCATGAAAACCAATCATTTCTGGCATTCTCAAACCAAACTTTGATCCTTCAAGTTGAAGATCCAACAGTTCAACGGAGTTCAACGGAGTTCAACGTGCTCCAATCTGCAGTTCCAGTCCGCCTCGGTCGTCCAGCTGCTGCTGCAGTTGCACCAGGCGTTTCTTCAGCTCCTCCGTTTCCCGCTGGGCCAAGGCGGCCACTTCCTTGCGCGAAACTGGGACTGGGTGCTTCGCACCGTTGGAAAACTTTGTTGACATTCTTTTGGAAAATACATGTTCTGTATTGTTATGTATTGTTATGTATTGTTATGTATTGTTATGTATTGTTATGTATTGTTATGTATTGTTATGTCATGTTAACCTATTGGGTATGGTTGATACTTGGATAATTGTGGATCATTGGATAATCATCACTTCTTGTCAGGCGTGGTTGTCATCACATGACCTTGCATGTCGTGAGATACAACTCATAAGATTTCATAAGTTTAAGTATGCGATTATACAACCATTGCAGCACTCCGTTGCATTGATCCTACTCCCTCCTGAGCATGTCATCATTCGCAAGTCATTTTTCCTTGGCAATTTCCGGGTTTGAATTCAACGGGTTAATGATACCACAGGGTCCAGTCAACTCTGCCCATCCACCTGCGATTTCTTCGCCGCATTGCGAGCAATCTCAACAGCCTCTGAAACTGCACAGAATGACGAGTTCCCCATGGAATGCCAAATTGACCCATGCACGCAGGAATCTGCTCCCTCCTAGGTATGCTGTGCACTTCCGCATGGAGGATCAAACAAATTTGAGATAGTGTGCAAGACTTCTCAGAAGGCCAAGCTCCACTTTTGCAGGTCCATTGAGTTGTTTTTTTTGTTCAGTTCTCGTTTCAGATCTCAAAGTCGCACTTCATATCTTGAACCGGAGGGAGAATTTTGTGCACCCCTGTGGCCCCCGTCTTGGTTGGCGAAGTCCTCCTCCTGAAGCCACATGGCCACTGAGAATGAACGGCGATGTGAAGGATCTCACTGTCTCACCATCTGGACAGCTCCGGAACACAATACGGTAATGGGCAACGTCCAAACCATCAATTTTGTAGGGCACCCTATCCCCACAGGAATCCAGCTCCTCTTCCTCCTTGGCTGAAGCAGACCTCGAGCCCTGCGGCAATCATTGAGACTCCGACAACATGAAGGTTTCATGATGTAAGAAGTACCATCAGCTTCCTTCCCTCTGGCAAGCATTGAGATTCTGAAGATTGGCTTGAATACAGTAGGACTATCGAGACCAAAGATTCCCCCAGGGCCACAAGAGTCACAAGATTCTGCTGGAAAAGTTGCCTCTCCATCTTACCAGTCTCCAACCCCAGGCAAGAAAGCTGTGGATCCGCCTGTTTCTTGAGGAGCTTGGCTGGATCCTGAGGGCGACGGTTCCAACAATGGTGACCCAACAACGGTTCCAACAACGGTGACGGCTTCGCTGCTGAAACAAATGCGCCAGGGCACTGCCATTCCCAAGGACTCTCGCAGTTTTCCCATGAAGGAGTCAGGCGCTGTGCCGTCCAAGATTTGACGAAGCTTGTCCTGTGAACGGCGACTGTCACGTCATGTCACATCATGTCGCAACAAACTCGCGCCCAAAATGCCAATGCCAAAAAAGAGACAGGACGAAATCAGGATGTTGGTCTAGAAACCTACCAAGTTTGATCTGAATCTTGAAGCTGCCTTCAGAAGTGTCAGCTTGGAATGAAGGGTCCTTGACTACCATAAAGACCATATCTTTCTCATCCTGAGGCTTGTCAAGACTTGACAAACGCATCGACAAGGGATTTTCGATTTCTCAAGCACTTACCGAGCATGATTACATGCAGAAAAATGCTGATCAGCCCTGTATCAGCTCAAGTTAAATGGTGGAGACCACAGCGGGAGTCATCCGAATCCTGACCAAAAATAAACACTAAATGATGGGGCGGATTTTGGTCGAATCATGCCCAGGATCTTCATTCAGGTACTTCATAGGCTCCTCAGTTTCTCATGATCACCGGCCAAAGAAAATGTATAAAGTAGCAGCCATAGTTTGACCAAAACTTTTCTGCCACAGAGGCTTGGAGACTCTTGTCAAAATGCATTTTGCAGGATCCTAACCAAAGATTCAGTTCCATCAGTTACCAGTTGAAGTTGGGCACGTAGTTCAGACTTGCCAAGCGGCATAAAAAGTCACCTTGTCATCCCATTTTCCAGTGCCTCCTTTGACCTCGGGTCGAGTCACAAGTTCAGAATCAGCTGATGGGTGGTGCACCGGTGCACCTCAGAAGTTGTGGAACCACGATCTCTGTAATTCTATAATAGATATAATTAATGTACTATGAAATATGTGTTTAAAATTATATGTATTTATTATTTATATAAGTATATATATATAATATTATAATTACATATGATACATAAGGGATTATATATAAGTCTCTCTCTTCAAGGCTACAAGGTTCTGCAACTATTTTCCATCAGTCTGCCTGAATAGAGGTTCGTCGTTCCAGCGATGGCTGAAACATCGCCGCTGTTCTGATGAAATCAAGGGCAACCCCTCGGAGAGTACTTGACTCATGAGGTTGACTAAGCGTCTGAAGACAGCTGCAACAACCACGTCGCAACAAATGCCTCAAACTCCAGAGCTAGGTTTCTACTACTCCCATTGTTTTGGATTTCCAAGGCAGAAGAACATCATTGTAGATCCTGCAGGCTTTGGCAACCCGTTTCGCACACAACTCCATCCAAGCAACTAAGTCCAATTGCTTCAATGCCTTGTGCCAGGTGGCTGCAACAGGTTTTTCGGTGTCAGAATGTTCACCAAATCTGCCAGAGTCCGGGTCCAGTTGATCAAGTTCCAACATCTTCCAAGGCCCTGACACTCAGATTGCACTGCACAAGTTTCGCCTTTAGATCCTGGCAGGACATCGGGACATCCCTCCTTTTTTTTGCCAAAATGTCAGGCTGTCCCTTTTTTTGTCCCATCAAATATCATCATATCATCATCCGATGCCAATCTGTTTTTCAATCGCCATGACTGCCATGACTGCCATGACTGCCATGACTTCATGGTTTCAATTTCTCCAATTTCTCACCTCCTTGGTTTTTTTCAGCTCCCTCTGCAAGCGTTGCAGCTTCGACGTCGCCATCTCCGAGGATCCGCCTAAGCACAAAGCAGCGCGGTATCCCCCTTGGCATCTCCTTTGGACAGTCAATGGATTGGTTTAAGGGAAAATCTACAGGAAACCATGGTTTTTACCATCAAATATAGGGATTTCCTGTAAATTTTCCCATCATCCAATTCTATGAGACAGGCGCGGTATCCCATGGAATTCCGAATTGAAATATGGCCAAGCCTGCAGCCATCAGAATTGGCATGCAGATCCCACAGAGCTTCTCCATAAAAGCCACCATGTCCTCACGGCTGATGCTGATTCAGCTGTAGATATTGGGTGGCGGTTAAGAGGTGGCCGTTTCTGTCGTTTCTTGTGGCAGGGCGCCCAAAGTGACCAAACATGACCAAACTACCATGCCGACTATAAGGTCATTCCGAGTCATTCCTGTTGCGCCCGTTGCAAGCACTGCCTTTTGCGTGTGAAAATTCACAGCATGCCCGGCAGCCCTCCCATATCTTGCCTCCGGAGAGATTCTGTACCTTCTTTGATGATGAGTCACCAGGTGCACGTACTCAGAATTTTCCTCCATGTCATCCCTCGGTGCAACTGGTCTAATTACACTCTTTCTACATGCGTCCAAAATCATCCAAACATGTAGTTGTCCTGTTCAAATGGGAGGACACACCCAAGAACAGTAGTACAATATTGCAAGGTGGTCCCTACTTCGCGATGAAATCTCATGACCCGACCTACACCATCATCACCCACGCATGTATTTGCTTGATCCCCCGACTGCACCCCTAAAGTGACCCTGACTCTTGACCAGTATGGTAAGGATGTCAACACCAACCAGAGGGCAAACAACCCGATGCTAAGATCTCATTGAGAGCCCCATCTCTGCTGGGAAAATACAAGCTGATGAAGATTACCTCAGTGTCCCTTACCAGTACCGTTGTACATCAAATATAAAAAGGTGATGGAGAATGGTGATGGAGAATGGTTGTCACTATAGCGAAACATACCCTGACGTGCTTCAACTGGTGATGATGCTGATGATGATGATGATGATGATGACGACGACGGCGACGACGATGACGACGATCAGGGTGACGGTGATGGTGATGGTAACCATGACGACGACCACGACGATGGCGATATGATGAAGATGACGATGACGACGACTCATGGAATACACTTAAGATTATGTTGAGTATTCCGTCTAGAGGAGGAGGCAAAAGCAAACAATATCTTCCACAACTTAATTTTGACTCTTAACATGTTTTAAGTTTTAACACACGAGCAAATTTTCCAGCCCCAGCATGAACAGCATTTTGTCACAGCCAAGGTGCAGCAACTCATCCAGTTGCCCTCCAGCTCCATGTCTGACCGTACCAATTGGATGTCGCTGTCGCTGAATGGCTGGCGACATCCAGTCCGACAGGATCGCACAGCTACACTCATCTCATCTCACTAAACCAGAGCTAGTTGAGCCTAAATCGCTGCAAAGAAGTATACCTTCTCAATCTTTCTCAGACGGTGTTGTCTTGGGGTCCAAAGCAAGTTCGCATGTGGGAGATGATAGATCAAAAGTCTCATATATATATATATATGAAATGCATTCCGCTTGCAAACTGATGGAGTAAACATGGCATCAATTTTGACGATGAACACAACAACCAATGCAAAAATGTCGGGTACAACATCCCTTTGAAGTCTCGAATCTGCCAGACTTCCCCTTTCAAGGACCTGTAGAGGCGAAAGGTTGCCTCCATCTGCAGACACGGATCCCAGCATCCAAAAGTTCCGCAAAAAAACACAAAATGCTTTTTCACGTATGCTAGCGTCAGGGGGCGCAAGCGGCGTGCTGGAAACACGCAGGACTTGCAGTCTCTGGAATCTTTTCAGGGATGAGTCACCCTCCGTCTGCATTTATGGAGCTCGAATCCAAGCCACGGGAAGAGACATCCTTGAAAAGACATACCTAAAAATAATTTCCTCTCGATGAACAACTGCATAAGTCAACATGAGTGCCATGAAACAAGCTAAAAGCAAGTGCTAAGAGCTAAGAAGCAAGGTTTAACACTTTTCAATCGCACCGCACTACAAGCAACTCTATTTGCTCGTCCGTTCAGTAGTGGTCGCACTGCTTCAAACTCGCCTCAGCCAGCCCTTCCAATTGCAATAGTAGCTTCAAGAAAACCGTTGGCCTCTAATCTTCATCAGGGATTGTCATAGTATCTATGTTGTGCCCCGTGAGCATGAAAATAAGAAATCGTCACTGGCTTACATGTACATCTCAAACAGAAAACCTGGTGGGCTGAGAAAACTCATGAGGCTCCAACATATGCAGCCACTCATTGTCTTTTTCGTAGCCCTCAGATGAGGCCTAGCGACAAGCAGTCACTCGTCAAACATACCTTACCATCCATCTCTTTTCGTAGGGAGAATTCCAAGCTCGAATTCTTCATGGGATGGCAAGTGGCAACATCGCTTTGCAAAGCAAGGCCCCATTTGTACCAGGAACAGCTCTGTATGCAAAGATTCTGTAGAGGTCATCCACCACATCTTGCCAAAATTTAAGGCATTTTGAGGAATTTTAAGGAATTTTACGGAATTTTAAGGACTTTGAAGGACTTTTAAGGAATTTTAAGGACGTTGAATTACTTTTAAGGAATTTTAAGGACCTTGGGGGACTTTTAAAGAATTTTAAGGAAATTTAGACAATTTTAATGATTTCTAAGGACTTTGAAGGACTTTTAAAGAATTTTAAGGAATTTTAAGGAAGTTTAAGGAATTTTAAAGAATTTTAAGAAATTTTAAGGAATTTATGATGTTTACTGCATTTTAAAGAATTTTAAGGATTTTTAAGGAAAGTTAAAGAAATTTAAAGAATTTTAATGAATTTTAAGGAAATTTAAGGAATTTATGATTTTTAAGGCATTTTAAGGAATTTTGAGGAATTTTAAAGAATTTTAGGGAAATTTAAGGAATTTTAAGTAAGTTTAAGGAATTTTAAGGAAATTTACAGAATTTTAAGGAATTTTAAGGACGTTTAAAGAATTTTAAAGAAATTTAAGGAATTTTAATGGATTTTAAGGAAATTTAAGGAATTTATGATGTTTAAGGCATTTTAAAGAATTTTAAGGACGTTTAAAGAATTTTAAGGAATTTTAAGGACGTCTAAAGAATTTTAAAGCATTTTAAGGGAGTTTAAGGACGTCTAAAGAATTTTAAAGCATTTAAAAATAAAAATAAAAATTAATGGATTTTAACAGATTTTAAGGAACTTTACTGAATTTATGAATTCTAAGGCATTTTAAGGAATTTTAAGGAAGTTTAAAGAAATTCAAGGAAGTTTAAGGAATTTTAAGGAAGGTTAAAGAATTTTGAGTAAGCTTAAGGAATTTTAAGGAAGTTTAAAGAATTCTAAGGAAGTTTAAGGAATTTTAAGGAAGTTTAAAGAATTTTGCGGAAGTTTAAGGAATTTTAAGAAAGTTTAAAGGATTTTGCGGAAGTTTAAGGAATTTTAAGAAAGTTTAAAGGATTTTAATGAATTTTAAGGAAATTTAAGGAAATTATGAATTTTAAAGCATTTTAAGGCATTTTGAGGAAGGTTAAAGAATTTTGAAGATTCTGTAGAGGCCATCCACCACATCTTGCAAAAATTCAGTAAAAACTCAGCAAAAACCAACTGCCCCGGCTGACCTTTCTGCGCGCTCGCAATGATCTGGATAATGGCTGATCCCACCTAGGGCAGCAGGGCATCTGGCGGTGGCAATCTTTCAGTTGTCGCTTTCCCATTAGGTTATTATATGTGGTTCAAAGTTCAAAGTCTCCTTTACTTGATGGGCATCTAGTAGCGGGTTCATTCTTTGGGGGCTTGATCATTCTTTGGCGGTATCACCTTTGATCTCTGCCACGATGTGAACAAAACAAACCAGGGCTTTTCGGCCCCAAGAAAGGAAGTGAACCCATGTTTGTGCACCTGAAGATGCGGTCTGCACACAGGAACTACTTGAGGCTCCGCGCGACCACAAACAGGAATACCGCAAGGACGACCGGGCCAACCGTGAACTGGCTCCTGAACAGTGAGCTGTTCATCTGCTGAAAGTGTTTTTCTATTGCGGGATGCAGTGGGAAACAAAAAGAGAACAGCGACAGCAAGGAAAGTCTTCGAAAGCACAGCAACTGCCGGACCAGAGTAATCCAAAGATGCAAAAAAATCCTTTGAAATCAGTGAAATGCTAGCTCGTATATCAATATCTTTGAATAAATTACAATACCTGCTCAAATCTTCTGGGAGGGGAAACTGAGAATATGGAGAAACTCTCTACTGTGTGCCATCTTTGGTCGCACAGGCGTACGCACCTACAGGTCGAAATAAGGAAAACAGCAACCAGCAGCTCTCCGATAAATCCTGGGCTCCCAGACGACTCCTTCTTGCCAGAATTGCCTGATCTCCAAAAGCTCTTGCTGGTCACTAGCAGAAAGCCCTGCAAAATTGTGCCTTTTGGGGGATTCCAATTGTTCACAGTAGCTTTGAGGAGGATGGTCCCTTGGAAGCACGGTTGAAGCGCGCGGCAAAAGCAAGTAAGTTTCACAGTTTGCCTTCCTTTGTTGCATCATTCTCCACTGCCAGACGACCCCACTGCACCAAGAAAACTACTTTACGAGCCCATGTTGACAATCAGGCAACATCCAACCCATCCCGACCCACAAACTCTCCGCCAAGTTTCTAGGCCCACCCTTGCCGATGTTCTTCTCATACTGAGCCTGGGACCAGAAATTAGGGTGCCATCAAAAGCTGAAGAGCTTTTTGAGAATTTTGCCGCTGTCTCCAAGGGCGTTACCTAACCAAAGTGTGATGATAGTGTGTTGTTGTACACCGGAGTACTTTATCCTTGGGTGTCCTGATGTTGAAACCCTGGCTGCAGCGGCTCAGCGAGCAGAGTGAGTAGAGGAAGTGGCAGATTTCAGGGCCGTCTTTCGGGAGGTCGGCATGGTCCTGCAAAAATCACGACCAGTGACTGCAAAAATCAAGTGTCTCAATTCTTATGACCTATCGGACCTATCAAACCTAACCATGATTGCCAAATATTGCCAAATATTGCCAATGTATTTTATGTATTATTTTGTCAACATCTTCACATCTATTCAGGCCATGATTCCTGAAGCATTTTTTCCACTCATGGAGTCATTGGACAGTCATCCCTTTGGGATTGCACAGTTTCAAGATGTTTCAAGAATTCTAAGCTCCACAAGCTCCACAAGTCTTGGGGCAAACCTGGACCCACTCATCAGCCACACACCATCCTAGCGCTGCTCCATCAGCACAATTGGCCACTTCTTCGTTGATCGGTGGGAAGGTTTGGTCCTCGCAAGGTGCATTGCAATACTCAGGGCACCCTGCTGGAGCTTGCGATGGATCTGTGAGATTCGTGCAGCCACAGGTCACAGGGCAAAACGGAGCCAACGGGGCCTGGAGTTCCTCGTACCCCGCACACCACTTGGTCGACATCACCACCTCCATGCTATATCTTGAAATGTTCAAAGCAGGGCAGCCGTAGGTCTTGAAGACATTCACCATCTCCAGCACACGCGCAGCTACAGAATTTGAGGAATTGTCAGCAAGATCAAGTCCCAGTTCTGCGGAAAGCACCTGGGGATAGTGATCCCAAAACTTGTGCCAGGTTGGATTCATGGTGATGTTGGATTCCTGACAAACAGTTCCACTGACCCCACGAGCAGCATCTGCGAGGCATGCTGCTGGACATCCTTTCTGGGGGACTTTGTACCAAGGGCTTCGTAGTGGATCCGTGCAGCACGTTCTGCCACAGACATAGCGCAGAAGTTGCGCGTCCTCATCGTCACACTTGTGCTGCATACTTACACATGAAGCATTGTCGGTGAAACCGAGACCCAGCCGCGCGGACATCAAATACGGTCTGTAGTAATCGGCAATATCTGAGAATTCTGAGAATGCATTGTTTCCATCCGCAAAAAAGCCATCAAAGTCAGCACACCACGAGTGTTCCATGGATGCTTCCTTCATGGGTTGCGTTCGATATCTTTGGAAGCGACGAATGTCGCGATGGAACGTAATGTATGTTGCAGGCGACTCATCCTCAGGGATGTCATGAATTGGCGACCCTCAACTTGTTGTTGGTGACTACGGTGATTCAATATGGACATCAGTCTTTTGAGAATGATACGTATCTAAAGGCACCCTGGGCAATCTTGCGTTCTTGCGCCAGAAATTTATCATCACTTACATCACTTACATCACATCATATAGCAAGTTGATTGGCAGACATTGGAGAACAAGACCACAGCAGGAGTTCGTCAGGAGGACAAAATCTCAACACTCACCTTCTGAATAGGATCAAATCCTACAATGTCCTACAATATCCTACAATATTATCTTGGCAAACAGTCCTCTCGCCATATAAAGTCGTCAATGGCCAGCTGTGTCAATGTTTGGCCAGTACTGTTTTCGAAGGGAACTGACATGAAGCCAACAGTCATCTTTTGATCTTCATTTAGGCCAACCACAAAATCTTGATGGCCACCGCAATGAGCTTGCTTCACCAGCTCCATGGTTTTCCCCAAGGGATCTACGATGGTAAACCAAGGCCAAGCCAGCAGTCCACCCAAAATCGCCAGAATGCAGAGGGATTCCACTTGACTGCGCATGCGACCATACTGAACCTTAATGGCCTCGAGGTCTTGAACCTTCAGCTGCAACTTCTTGGGCATCAGAGCGCTAAAGACCATTTCATCCACTTCCAGAATTGCCCCGAGGGCGACCGCGTTTAAAATCAAATCGGAAATTGATGTGGTGTACCCAAGCCACAACACACCAGCATATAACAATGCTGCAGCAATGCATGCACGTAAGAACCGCAGAAGGCAGTAGGTCCAAAACCGGGCATGTGAAATGGTCTTGAAACGACCATCATGGATTTCAGTTGTCTTCGATCTTGGAATTTGAGCCACTGCTTCCAACGAGAGGAAAATTAAGCGAAACTCATTGCAAAGGTAGAGGCACCACAACAAGATGCAAAGCATCGCCATTAAAATGCCATATCGAAATCCAGTAGCTTCCAGCTCATGCGGTTTGAGGCCCAGAAAATTGTTGATCTGCTGAATGAGCGCAGCTTGATCAGTGGAAATAATGAGTGAGCCATCACCATTGCAAACCCGTGCGGTTAGACTGGTCTGTGCTAAATCCAGATATGTATGATCATGCGCCACACTTCGACGCCAGTTTTCTGCTGTTTCAATCTGCCTATCATCAAACGGCTCTCCCAGAAAAAAAGGATTGAGGATAATCCCAACAAAGCTGATCTGCATGCCAGCACTCGCAAAAAGGAGTAGCCAAGCAATCAGAACATCGATCCAGCCTACACCTGCATGACCCAGCACCAAGACCAAATTCCAAGTTGTCTCTAAAAAAGCCACAGGTTCCATGGCATCATCAGCAGGTTCGCCTTTCACCTGAAGTTCTACAGCCGGGACAATCTTCGAAGCATCGGATTCCGGCTCATCGAGGTCCGATTCATCTGGTTTGGGAACCACCGGATCTCCCAGCATTTTCTTCACCTGGGGCGACTTCTCAGCAATCTGCACATTGCTCTGCTCCACAGGATTCCCGGACAGCTTGTCTTCCAGAGCCTCCAAGCGTTCAAGACAAGGACGCAGCGCCTCCTCTAACTTCAAGTGGAACTCCTCGCGCATGCGCCGCTCTAGGTTGGCAATGTTCTTCTCGAGCTTGGAGGCTGACATCGGGAATCGATGATTGACAGAGTCTGACAGAGTTTGTTGATGAGTTGAGCTTGAGCCGCACACCGCCACTTCAATGGGCGAAAAAAGGGTTCCGTCATAGTGCCTTTAGGCAAGCTAGAATTTCGAACATACACCCTCAAGCATTCCAAGAAATTAAGTACCTATCTTTGTTTGTGAAGCCCCGATGGCTCATTTTAAGTACTAAAAAACATGAGCATCAGAATGCTGCTTGCACAATTGTCTTCAGACATGAACTCTAAAACAAAGAGAGAAAGGACGAACAAATAGACATGCAGAGACACGAAACCAACCACATAAGTACAAACAAATATGTAAACTGATTCATAGGCTGTCATAAACTAAGTGACCATCCGACCCGCGCCCAACAACACCCAATAGCGGACTGACTAGCCTACAAGTAAATTGACGGTCAGCAGCACTTCAGCATCCCCAAGCCAACGTTCCACACATTCAGTTGAAAATCTGTTCTGCAGCCGCAGCCAGAGGTCACTCTGAATCCCCCTTCAGGCCCTTCAGTCCTTGACTTTTCCCCAACAAAACTCGGGTCGCCCGGTGCGTTGGAGCCTCAAAGCTGCAGATTCGTCCACTCTTGCCTCTCAGGAAAGTAGCACATCTGGAAGGCAGGTTAGAAACATACAAGGCAGCCAAAGAATAACACGATTCTTCAAGATGTTCCGAAATGTTTCACAAAGCAGACCGCAAGGAACACTTCTGTAAAATGATCGTCAGCGAAGATGGCATGGACTTCTTTTCAACCGAACGAAAACTTCGCTGTGAAAATTTCTAGGGACTCAGGATGTTGGAGCCCGAAGGCCTTATGTCGTGTTAGGAATGTGAGACTGACACAAAGAAGTATGTGAAGCCAGGGTGTGAGATTTAGCAAGAAATCTACAAATAATATGTCCCTTGGCTTTTTGTGTCATACTCTTCTCGAGTAATTGTCAATGTGTGTGTGTTTGTGTGTGTGTGTCTGCACGCATTCCCGACCGCGCATACAGAATCTGCAGGAATCTGCAGGAAGTGTGCATCTGAAATGCGGTGCATTGGCAGTGCATTTCTGCAGTATTTGACCAACTTTTGAATGGGAGTCACCAAGATAACTAGGTCCACCCTTTTTCAGCTTGAAGCCACAAAGACAATGTCATTTCATCATTGCTTTGTGCCATTTGCACCACAAGCTGTGAGACGAAGAAAATTGCAACTATTACTCCGCTTCTCTCGCCTGTCATTTATGGGACCTGTGCAGCAAGGGCACAAAATGAATGCAATGCTCGTGCTTCGGTCGTTGTGCTTTGAGAATGCTGACATTCTAACTGTGCAAAGCCGGTCTAGCTTCCTGCGCTTTCAGTAATAGAACCGTCATTCTGTCTCCAAGACTGCAAGCATTTGGCTTTGTCCCCTTACTGTTCAACCCAAGAAACCTCAAGGAGCAGCCATCAGCCAGACCCGAACAGGTCTGAGATCTGCTCAAAGAGGCCCTGCACAGGGCTGACAAATGAGTTCAATATCCGTGTTGGCACCCAATTACAGACTGTCATGGTCACAGGCGGGTGCCACCTCAATAGCCAGTCAGAATTTGATGAAGGGAACAACTCTCAGGAAACCCACATGGCCTTTCGAAAAACCCTGGATTTCCTGTTCATTTTTGTAGACATGTTTTAACTCGAGTGCAAGAAATAGCAGAGCCTTGCCGACGAAATACTCCTGCAAGATCAGGACGAAGAAGAAGATCATGGCGATCTGGTCATAGTTGCTCGGATTTCTTGCTCTCAAGCATGTAACTACGTATTGAATTACATATTGCATACTGTTGAAGAAGATTTTGAAAAAGTAGTACGTACTTCGATAGTGCTTCGGACAATCCAGTGGGATAAGATTGAAATGTTGGGGAAACTGGAACACCAGAGAGCTGCGTTGCCAGCATCCAAACTGTGCAGGTCCAGGCTGTCTAGGCTCAAAAAGAACTCCCAAAACAAAATGAATGAGGCTATGTTTCTTCCTAAGTTCCTACTCATACCTACGTAGAAAGCAATCAAAGACCACCGAATTTCGAAGAGATTCGTTCGTATTGAGCCGCCGTATCACATGATGACCTTTGGCTTTGGATGCTTTGGGATTTTCACACGTTCATCCTCATGTCAGCTTAGGATTGGACCCGGCCATTGAGCTGCTCAGCAAAGGGCACAAAGCCCACCAAGTAAGTCGTTCGATCAGGTTCCTCTGCAGCTCAGTGGGTCTCAGGGCAGAAGATTTTTGTTTTTAAAAGACGACACCTCCGACACCCGACACCTCCGACACCCCTCCTCCTTCGGCTGAGTGAGGTCAGATTCTTTCATGGGAATGTCCAGCTGAACTGCTGCCTCGGTCAAAAACTGATCTGCAATGGTCCCTGGTGGATCTCTAATTCGATTCAAACACATGCAATTTCAAGCAATCACTTCAATACACGTCAATAGATTCCTGGCTGCCAATAACATGCCGATCCTAACTTGCTATATGTCGGGTACATTTTATTCACCCACTCCAAGAACCAAGCTCTTGCCACCCTCGAAGTACCCCCTCGCAAGCCTGCAATCACATGAAATGCAACTGGAACAATTTTTCGATGATTTTTGGGTGTCTGTATGTAATTGCTACAGTCTGTAGGTAGCAAATCAATGGGTGCAGTTCCCATGTATTCAAGAATTCAAGCATATTTTTTCTGCAATGCACCTCAAAAATTCAAGCTGTCTCAAGTGGCGCCATGTTGCATTTGTGCTCCCCAAAGTCATAGACTCAAGATTCGCTGCCCCACACGTGTTCCCAACATGGCCAACTGAACCGCCTGTGCTCGCAGGAGCGTTGGCAACGAAGCAGGAGGACCTGCCGCAAACCAATGCAAAACAATGTGCTCAACATGGCCAACAAAATCCAAATGAACCCATTTGTACGGATTTGGTCGTTTTCCACTTCAAATCTCAGACACATGTTTTTTGCTAATTTGATTTCGAAACCGAAACATGAAAAAAAAACACCATGGCAGGGTGGCTAGAGCAGTTCAGCAAATGATACTTAAAGGATTACGAATTAAAAGCAATAGATATGGTTTTGCCACCATCTGAAATTTTGATAAAATTTGTACATGTCATCCTCCAAATTTTGCGAACACCCACAATACCTCACCTAGTCACTGCCACGTACATCACCAGGGCCAAAAGGCTCCGAAGTAGCCACGAACACCTCTGCGGAGCAAGTGCCGTTAACTGGCCAATTGCTGCAATTCCACATTTTTTTCGGAGAACCCACTTCCCATCATAGAAACATCTCGACGCACTGGCAAATATCTGGGGCACTTGACCGCATCGTCGACCTACAGAACCGGCAAACAATGAATTCACGACATGCTTCGCAATCCATCCATCTGAAGTACAATACTGAACAATTGGTGGTCCATTTCTAAAACCCCAAAGAATTTTGAAATGCTGAACTAATGAACCCTGTTATGTAGAGCGGCACAGTTTCATATCACCGCGATTTCAACATGAAACGGATCAATGGCAACAAGCAGGTTGTCCCACACATCTGGAGTGGAAATGCCCTACAAGAACGGTTGCACCCCATGCACCAGCTGCATGTTTGAAATTGGACATGTTTGGATATGTTTGGTATGAATTTGAGAAGCAATTCATTGCGCCAAATTCTACGCAACACTTTTGCAAAATTCACAAATGGTCGCAGCCATCCAACAGATTTCAACCATTTCAAGCACAAACTGAGGGCACTACGGAATGAGTGAAACCACACCCACCGTTTTTGCCGGTTGCCTCTTTGATAAGATCTATGCTACGGCCAACCAGAAGCGTTTGCAATTCGGAGGGTGCAGCGAAATATTTCACACCAAAACTTAGCTGATCCTGCCAGAGCTCATGCATTGGCTAGCGACTCACCCAGATTCGATTGGCATTTTGCAGTTGCATGTCTTGAGCACTCCAGCTGTTTCATTCATGACGCTGAACTCATCTCTCACCAGGCTGTGGCCTGATCCTGCAGATATAATACTGTATCCATTTTTCGGGTTCCCAATTTTTTTGACCCACGCATTGAAGGAAAACATGCTTCATTTGCATTCATTTGCTGTTTCACCTCTCGTCTTGTAAAATGCCACTTTTTGCAAACATGCGGTCACTTGATGAATGACCATGACCTTTTTGGTCATGGTTCATTTGAAACAATGAGAATTGCAGGCCTTTTCTGTTCATCTTGCAATGATGTGGATCCTGGATGATCCTAGTTTCGAATCCACCTCGAATCCACCTCACAAGCTGCTCACAGCCGAATTGTCTAGTGACTGGTGGTTAGCTTTGAATGGATTTCATCAGGGGTTTCTTCAGTTGGAGTCTTCCTTGGAATCACAACGGCCATTGGAAAAAGTCACTTTGTCCATTTCATTGGGAAGGATATTATGAAACGTAGTGCTGCACCGGAACAGTATACTGTCATGTAATTGTATAGTCAATTTACTTAATCGCATAGGTCTACGCATCTGTTTCAAGATAAAATATGTGATTTGCAGCAGGCACAGGTCTGTCACCAGAGTTCACCCAGTTTGCAATTTGCCATCAAATTTTGGGTTCTGTTTCGAAAATTTCACAATCACGCTGCATAGATTGGAGGTCCAATGCTGTTAAAGCGTGACAATTTCCTGGGTGAAATCATGGCGAGAGTTGGCCAAAGCCTGGTGAGCCACTAACGCATCAGTCAGATGACTCCACCAAAGCTCAAGCGTGCTCATCCTGAGGCCAGTGAAGAAGTGAAGCGCAGCTTATTGCATGCCATGGCGCAGCTGGCATAGCTCTGAAGAGGTCCCGAACAAAAACCCTCAGGAGCCCCCTCGCATAGTGCTTGAAACAGTCAATCTAGCGGCTAAAGAGTCTTGATTTCCAATCAACTGCCCAAAAACAAGTGTAAATTAGTTTTTGCATTTTACTGATGCGAAACGGCTGCGGAAAAATCCAGGATGGTGATTCCGATCTGGGTGGCCCCACTGCATCAATCCTTGGGACGGAAGTATGGGCGACAAACAAAGAGGAGACTAGGATATTTGGGGACAGGGATCTCATTGTGTTTCTATCAAAAGTTCTGGTGCCATTCAATTGTCTCCAGGAACATAGGCAGGTTTTTTGTTACCTCGCTTCTGTGTGACCATGTCCAGCAATCAAGGCGGTCAAGAAACATGGTTCAGGTCCTGATTCACCCGTGCCATTTGTTTTGGATGCCATGACATTCCCTGCAAATTTACCATCAAACACTACAGCAGGTCTCTCAGACTAAAGCCTTCAACAAAACCCATCAGCATGTTGGATCATCTGGAGGTTCCCAAAATGGGAGTGTTCCCCAAAATGGGACCCCAAATCATCCCAGATTTGACCATTTTAGTATTGAAAATCTTGGTTTTGGGGATCCCCCAGTTGAAGAAACCACATCTCAAGCCACCAACCCCACCAACCCCGCCAACACCAACCACTGGTTGATTCTGTTCATGCCAAAATTGATAGTCATATATATATATATATTGCTTTATCTTTTAGACAGCACACAAATTGTCTCCAAAATTAACCATCAGAAATTCCTGAAAGGCTGCTTTTGCACGGTGACAAATTTCCGAAGTAGTAGTAGCAACATACAAGATTCTCACTTAAGATTCATTGAAGATTTGGTCCGCCTCTCATCTAATCCCTGGAATGTCCAACAACAAGTGCTCAAGAGATCGGGAACATATGTGCTGACAGCCACTGGAATTCAAATGGATGTATCCAATGTAAATGGGATGCAAGCAACGAAAACCTGAAGGTGGGTTTGTCTGCAAATCGGGTTGCTCGCCCAAGATTGGTGGATGATCATTTTCCTGGGTATGCCCATAGGTATGGACAAAGCCAGGTCAGCATTTTAACACACCTGGCCTGGGATCAAATTTGTGTGTCTTCCTGGAAAGTGATGACCAGTGATTTGGGTAAATCCTGAAAAGCGGTTCCCACTCAGTAGTATGTCCCCTTTTGAGAAATGCCAGGCCACCCAATGGAGCAACAGTGGCCATTTGTACAAACAGTATTTATCTATCTTTCCTTCTTTCTATCTATCTCTCCGTCTATCTATCTATCCATCTATTTGTCTGATTTTTTCTATCGATCGATCGTTCCATCGATCTATTGTTCTATCTATCGGCTATCGCTCTATCTATCTGCGGGATCTCAGGGTCCCGAGCCAGATACGGGTCAACGTGTCGGTATTCCTGGGTGTAAAACCAACCGGAGATTGGGGAGATAGGGGGCATATAATCGGATAGAATGGGATATACTGGGATACAGGGATACATCATCAACAATATGGAATGTGATATGGCTGATCTTAGATACCCAGATATTTTCTTTTAGCTGGTTTGGTTGATATATCCGAGGGATGGCAAAACGATAAAGTTGTACTAAGTACCTATCCAACTCAAGTAATTCACGTACCTATCCACTTGGTTTACCTAACAATCAAGTCGGGAGCTAGCAAAGCTTCGGGGATCTCCTAAGGTGTGTTGAATCAACAGCCATCTACCAACACAAAATTGTGGGTAGTGAAACCGATACACCTGCAGATTTGAATGATGACAAGGCGAGCATTGGCAAAAAAAACTTCTTGGAAACCCCTTGCATTGCACTATTTCATCGCCTGTGACAAAACTCCGTATGCAATGGTAACACGTATGATCTCCAATAAACCGCTTTAGGCCAAACGATTGTCCTGACAAGAAATGTACGGGATTGAATAATTACTGGTAAGAATCAGAGACACAACGATTGGGTTCCCTAAAATTTGCTTGTAGTTTGCATCATGTTGGAACATGGGATCTATCCAACAGTGGGCGGCATCAAAGGTTTCTGAATGATGAAAGGATATGGAAGTCAAACCAGGGCACATGATCCCCATGCGATCTGCGGTGCCCTCTGAATATCTTAACATGCAAGTGAAAAATACTCGCATTTAGATCTTCGCACCCATAGGGAACATTGACTTTCTCATGTATACGATATTGATGGGTGTGTTCAAAAATTGGGTATACAATGGTATATCAGGTATATCCCAATCTATTGCAATTTGTACAAGGACAAACGCGGAATCGGGCTACCTTCTTTTCAGAACCCAAGCAAATCGTATCGGTTTCCACTTCCCGGGTAAATTTTGAGGCTCCCTGCATCCAGGTTCACGATAGTCACCTTGGGAGTGACACCCCTTAGCCTGTAAGAAACATACAGTATCCGCATACCCTGACACACGAGGCCAATTTAGGCGCAGATATTCCAGATCTGGAAAAGAATGAGACGATGATCCAATTGTTCCTGGGGAAGATTCGAAATCCAACTTGTGCCCTTCACAGGGACAGAAGACTTGCTGATGGTCAGGAAAACTCTCGAAAGAACTCTGCATACTTGGAATCCCCAAGCCATGAAGCACTAGAACAGGAGTTTGACAGTTGAGGAGCCCAAACCCTTCCAAAACCCTGGGTTTTGGGTGAACATCCAGACTTCAACTTGCAAACTTGCAATCTCAAACTTCCAATCATGCTTGATAAGAGTATCAAATCTACAGGTGCCATCTGTCTATTTGTTGGGTTTGATCCCACAGAATTCTCAAGTTCATTATTTAAAGAACTTGTTCTGAGCCATGTGCAAGAATCATTGCCAAGTGCCACAGACACAAACGTAGTGGTTCCGGCCTACAATGTCCACGCGATGTTCTAGGTTCCGAACAGGGAAAGCAAGCCCCGGGTTGTAATCGCTGTAGCACCTTGTAGGGCTGAGTCCGAATTTCGGGTTGCTCGGAGTACACTTATCATGCCAGAAACTAATATTTTCATACATTTTCCGCCTCTGGCAGCGGTCCCCTTTCAGGGTGGCTCGACCCTATGCAAATCATCTAAGCAGGTAACAAGAAGGATCGAAACTTCCGGGCCAGCGCCGATCATTTTCAAAGGGGATCCTCTTCCAGTAGTCGAAATTTGCTTCCAAGAATAACGGCATCCTTTTCTTACACTGTCTCATTGCTTCAAACCCATTTCTTGTGTTCTTGTCTTAGCTATTGATGTTATTCCTGGTCATCTTGCCATGGTGCTAATAACATCAGTCCATTTGTGTGTGTGTGTGTGTCAATTTCCCCAGGCTCTGTCGGTTCCATGTTGGTTGCTTAAATCCCCAGATCTTTGCTGCCTAAAAGCACGAGTTCCGCTCGATAAGCGAGGTCTAAGTATATGGCCACAATTCTGGGGTGTGTACTCTAACTCATGAGAAATATCATTTGTAACCATGATTAAATCATCATGACTATACCCATGAATGACCCCAAGTGCACCCCCAATGGCAGTTGGCTTGGATCCAAAATGTGGTAAGGCCGGTAAGGCTCTCCAGATTTGGCACCCGCGCGTGACGTGCTGTTTGATGCCATGCGATCCCTGGCAGATTTGGGCACTCCACCTCTGAGGTCCCCGGAGGAAATTGCCCCCTATTGACTTCGATCTATGGAGTTTTCCCATCAAAAATGGTGATTTCCCATAGTTATGTTAGTTTCCCAGGGAAATATCGGAACAGACCGATGTTGTGGAAATTTGAAAAATGAATAGATCCAGAAAACTGAATCATGGTGTCTCGTTAATTTTTTGTCGGGAGAAGAAATGATCCTTCCCCCGCGTGGATAGCCTTAAAATCCAGACTCGGCCATACAACTCTCACCAGGAACTGTCCTTTTAACAGTGTGACCAGATTTGATACAACCTCCCCTGCTGATGATGTCATCGATATGTATATGTATATGTATATGTATATATATATATATATATGTATATATATATATACATATGTGTGTGTGTGTTGAGACATGTACATATATACATATATACACATCTATGTATACACATGTATACACGTATTATACATATATATATATATACATATATATATATATACATATATATATATACATATATATATATATATATATATACACCATATGTAATTATATACATATGCCCTATATATATGTATGTGTGATATTAAAATTCCATTGAACATTATAGCCCCTGCACTTGGCACATCATCATTGACTCTCCCTGGTTTTCACTGTTTGAAAAGTCCCTGGCACACCCGTAGGGTGAGCAACAGTCTTAGAAGCAACTGATTGCTTTCAGTGCCGTTCAAACTGTGGGCCTACGTGCATGATTCAAAACTGATTGAGACGAACAGTTGCAAGCCATCCTGACTCACCTGCAAGAATTGACATTCTACTCACCTTGGTCCGGTTTCTGCGGAGCTGCCTGGTCTCCACACGGCTCCCTTGTCTACAACCCCCTCTTGCTTGGTCATTTTCAGTGGGACATGGCATTCCAACAAATATGTTCCAAATTCTCTCCTTTGACCACTGTGCACCAGCCATTCAATAAGGTTCACCCAGTCCGTATGGCATGAATTCATGATTGGTGAGCCCTCCCAAGGTCCAAACTCCCCGGCTGGCCTTTGAATCTGTGCCTGGCTGGTGATGTGGATACGGGTTAAGTCCTTAGGTACCCTGTGAGAAAATGTGAGAAACGGGTACTGGACCTTGTGGGGATTGCACATTTGATCTACCCTCTGGTACTTCTGCCTGGCGGACCCAAGTGTTCAAGAATAAAATCATCGAACAAATCGTGGATGTTCCATCGCCGGGATTTTTGCGAGAGGATAGAACCAGCAAACACACGCACACGCGGGTATCACTCGCAAAAGCGGGAATGCAACCAAGAAAAATTCAGCATGTGCGTTTCAAGAAGATTTGATTTGATGGTCTTGGGTTTGGAACATTTACATACCTGAATGAAGGGTAACAATCTTGAAGGGGAACAATCATGAAGGCGAACTACCATGAAGGGGAACAACTGTGAAGGAAAATAATGAATTAAGGAGAATAACCCATGCTAGTGGCCAGGGCGGCCAGGGTGCCAACAATTTCCGCTTTCGGCTACCTTAGATGTTGTATACATTTTGCCCGGGGTGTTTCAGTTTGATCTGACTGGTTGGTGGTTTCAACCATGTCTCATTCGCCGTCCCCAAAATAACGATCCCAGATTTTGATACTCGCAAGCGCATCCCAGTTAAGTGGTGAATGACCCATGTATAACAAAGGTATCTACCACTAACTAACATGGGTATAATACCTGGGTATAATAACCCACATATCATGATATACCTGGGTATAATATGGTTGTTACCCACGTAAGTGGGATGCACATCAAGGTACAGCAGGTCAGTACGCTGTCGCCTGTTGGTGAGGTGGTCGAGAGATCTGCTCGGCGTTCGGCGTGTCAGGTGCTTGGGGAGAGGTCAACAATCGGATGATCCAACATGTTTTGTTCAGGGTGGCAATCTGGCCACAAATTGTGTATATACACATGATATGTGTATGTATATACATACATACATACATACATACATACATAATACATAACTGTGCACATCCTATGAATGTAAATGCTATATATATATATACATATAATACGCAAGTGGGCAATCATCATGCTTACACATCCAACTGGAGGGTTTACCAGGTTATGGATCCTCAAAATGGCCAGGGTTGGGTTGGGTTCCCGGCAAGTGGCACACTGGACGATGCCGAGTTTTTTTCCCTCATCGTGCAACTAGGACTTGCATTTCTTTGATTTGAATAGAACCGATCAATTCATGGCCAAATGGATCCAAATGGTTGTTTGCAATGTCTTCCACTTGGATGAGAGCATAGGATTGCAAGTTAAACAACCAGCACCAACATGATGACCCCTTCCCCTACTTCGAACGCCGAAGGGTCCCCAGCATCCCGTCCCACCATCATCATAAGGCTGCCACTATAGGAACGAAACCTACTAGCCCCTTGAGCAGTGTCAAAAATGACGAGAATCCCCTACTGCAGTGGTTGCTTTGCAATGGGGATTCATCATTGATTATGATTTCACGTGTGATTTCACAAGATGTGGTTTGACCATCTAAAATGTGTCTTGACAACTCGCCACTATATTAGGTAGTATAACGCCCTACAATCATAGACCAGTTGGCACTTGTCTAACAGCTGACTTGTGTTGATCGTTTCTGAAACCGTCAAGTGGATAATGCTCTATGTTGCGTTCCACTTCCTGTTGAATTTGCTTGGACACATCAGTAAGATTAATGAAATTTGAAACCTTGAAAGCAGTTCAGATACTTCAACAGGATAGAAGGGTCAAATTGAACGTAAACACCATTGACCTACCATTTAATCAAATTTTGGCAAATCTTTCCATCTCCCACCTGTAGACACCTCAGACATCTCTTCTTCCAATTTGGCCTGGAAGCCCACGGTGAAGCAATGGAATCTCGCCATGCGAATAGTTGAGAATGTCATGAAAAAGGATGGGTGGTTGCGGTTTTTGCTCGGGCAGCTACATCTCGACCCATTTCAACATCAGTAGAACCAAAACACTATTTAGGCATCAATCACAAACGGAATTTGTTGGAAAGTGGCCCTCCAGAACACGTGTGTTTTCACGGTGGAGTGAGTCTTGGCTGCTGTTGGTAAGACTGCAAAAGTTTGCGCATATGCAGTTTGAAACCATGTGCAAAGCAGAGCGATGCAATGGCGCGAAGAAAACACTTTTTGCCGTGGGGCAAGCCACGTATTCACTTGGCAGAATGTTCATTCGGGTCTGTGCTGAATGAATGCTATACAGCCATGTCAAATGTTCAGTTTCCACATCCATGGTCTTTTTCAGACCTGAAATGGACATCTCATTCCTATTGCCCATGCTGCATGCTTTTGCCATCGCTTTCTTGCTGTTCTCCTTGTTCATATCAAAGGCCAAAGTGCCTTCACATCGCAGGACTTCCATTTGTTCGCTTTTCATCTTCTTTGTGAGGCAATCTGCGACCATTGCCTTGGTCTCTATGGGTGGTTGCATCCTATGGCACATGGGTACCTCCTTGATGCAGGTGTGTTTCAAGGCTTCGGCAATTAGTGAAGTGGTAGAGTGGTAGATGCGGATGGAGTCCATGGCTCGCACTTTCCAGTCATAACTTTGATGGTCACGTCGTAGACCATGCAGTACGCTCCTCAAATGCTCAGCTTCTCCATAGCAGTGAACCATGCAGAGCGTCTCAGACTGCAGGGTACTTCGGCAAAGACGTCGAGTCACGTTGGAGTGGTACTCAATGGGGTGCACCACGCCAGAACCGTCCAGCCAGACAAATCAGGTGGCCAGACTGAGAACTGTGTCCAAGGGTCTTACCAGACTTAGCTTCTTCTGAATCAGTAGCTGCTCAGAATCACCGACTTGTCAAAGTCAAAGGCATTGTACTTGTAGAACAATCCAGTCTCAGGCGTCCCCTGAACATGTCGCATCAAGGTATTGCACTCGATGAGAAGAAGGCGACTGTGGTGGAAAAAATCTGCTCCTTCAGTGATCTGGAAAACCACAGAGATGGACAAGCTCCTGAATCATGAAGAGCACTATGACCAGATCACTGGAGTATCTCTTGAAAAGATCAATGTTGACCTTTGCACTTTCAATTTGAAGGACCAGACCTCTGGCCTCCTGCACAAGGAGCGCACTGGCCTCGTGATGCAGCAGAGAGCGCCTACATGAGCCTTTGGAAGGTGGATCTAGGTGCAAGAAAGCCCAAGCCTGGACCGAGGAGTTTTGCACTCACTTCATGATCTCGACAATCACCTCACGAGATCCGCGTTTCCTGCTGAGGCTGTGGAGGAGGACACTGTTGTCGATGACGGTGCTCCAGCGCCCTTCCTCATTTTGGACACCCTCGAGTCTCTTTGATGATTGCCCACAAACCTGTCGTATATGGCACCCGAGATGCACCGAGAGGTTTTTGGAAAAAGCTCCACTGACGATCTCCTTTGGTGCGGAGATGATTCTATGCAGAAGGTGATGGAGAACATGCAAGCGAAGCTGCGTTTTAGGAGTTTGGATAATGGTGATCATTTCACCTGGTGCGGCCGTCTGATCGCTCAACGCGACCAGGGGATCGCAGTCACCTGTCCCAACACTGCGGCGAAGTTGAGGCCAATTCCTTTGACCATGACCAAAAAGAAACACCGAGAAGCCCTGGCAAGCAACGCAGAGATCAATCAGCTGCAAAGCATCCTGGGAAGCCTGAATTGGGTTGCACGAGTCTGTAGGCCTGACACTGCCTACCAGCTCTCAGCCCTCCAGGCTGCTGCATGGCCGCATATCCACTTGACAGCTGGGATCCACCTCTTGCGGTCTTCAAGAACCTTGGCCCTGGTGTCTGTCGACTTGGACATGTTGATGTGTTGCCATGGTGACCAAGGGCCGCAAACTGGAGCAAATTTCAGGAGGTATGGACACAGCCAGCGAAGATCAAGAAGATCTTGCAACCATGTGGGAGGCATGGACGCCTTCGAAAATACTTGGGACACGTTTCATTCCGCATCAGCTTGTCTTTCTTGGCCACGGCATCAACATTGGCCTTGACCTTGTTCGCTTGGCATGGTGCACCTTGAGCTCATGATAGGCCAAGTATCCCAATGTCTGTTTTCCAGCAGTGGGGTCTGCGCCACAAGTGTGATCATCCACGTCAGTGAGGTCTGCACGCAATGTGTGATCGTCCACTGGCCTAGGATCTGCACCAATGGGGTAATCATCCACTGCCTCGTCCTGAAAATCCATAGGACGGTCTGATGGATTTTAAAGTCCCGTTACGTTGTGGGATACAAGTTGCAAGTCTCCACCAAGTGCCTCACTGTGGGCCATGGCACGATTGAGCCGACGCTGAGCCTCAAGAGGAAGCGAAAGTGGAGCGTCTGAATCATCCAGTTCGACTGCCTGTGGCCAAGGTGCCATCTGTGAGTTCAAGAAGGCTCGTGTGTCGAGACAGCCAAGTAGCCAGCCCTTGTTGAAGTGGTTAATGAAGGAGTGGTGGCATGATACAGGAAGCGTTCACCAACCGAAAAAAATCTTGTCATGGACATGGATGCCTTCATGCTCACTGATCTCAACCATCAGCTGCTTCAGGGCACGCATCTCACGATATGACTTGTCATCGATGGTCTCAAGCACCCACTTACTGTAGTTGACATAGTCGTAGGCCTGATAGCATGGGTTATTCTTGTACCAGCACCAACATGCAAAACAGCACGTTCTCGCAGCACACGTCGGGTGCCTTGATGCGTGGCAGGATCAGACCTCGCAGGCGCCAAAAGTGGAGTCCTCAATGGTGCGTGAGGCTCACTGCGTGCTGCACTGGAAGAAGGTGCCTTTTGACCACCATGACAAACTTCAGCTAAACTCAAAGACAATGCCAAGGCTTCAATCAGGGTCTTGGAGTTGATGGTGCCACCTGGTTCAAGTTGGGACAGCTTCAGCTCGACCGCATTCTGAAACGATCGAGCAGAACCAACAGCCTCATCGGCAGTGAGTTCGCCTCCAAGAAAATCAGCCAAGTTGGCGGTCGTGATGTCCGAATGGACTCTGCGGGGCTCTGTTGACTGCGCAAAGCTGCAGTCCAAACATGTCTTCCTCACATGTGGGCGTTCGTTCCACGCCATGACACTCGATAGTGTCGGCATTCAGAGGCAGCAGGCTCATCAGCAGGTGCCGGCCTTCTCTGACTTGATGGTGCAGCTTTTGGAGCTGGCACTTGAAGAATACGTTCCTTTCCCAAAAGCAACTGGCAATCCTAAGACATACTTGTTGGTTCCCCTTGAAGTGACATGCTCATGAGGGCAAACAGTCTGCTGGTAGTTGGCTGGCTGAGGGCTGAACGGAGCATCATCAGATTGTTCAGCAGAGCCAGCATTCACAGCAGGTGTGCCTCCAGAGGACGAAGGCTGTCCACGCTCATCAGGTCGTGCACGCTCACCTCGGGCAGGAAGTAGGAGAACTTCTGCAAGCAAAACAGCAAGTCGGTTCTCAATGATCCCAAACCCGTCAATCTCCATCGGAAGGTTGGGTAGCTGCGACAAACGACCAAGAGCTTGTTGCAGCATCAATTCCTCCTTCATCGTCAGTGGCCTGGAATACAAAGATGCGAGGTCATCCACCAAACCACGCATCTCAGCATGTACATCACCGCAACCTTGCCCATGCGAAAGGTCAACCCATTGATGCCTAGTTTCAGGTGGGACACGAGAGCCATGTGCAGGCACCAAAGCATCATGTGGCACATGTCCATCAAGAGTTTCATGAGGGGCATGAGATCCAGTATGGCCAGTCAAAGAAGATGGTGGAGGAACTGCATGAAAACCATCACCACGCAAAGCCCTGTAAACATGTGATCCACTCGCAGGAGCAGGCTCATGAATCGCAAAGTACACTGTCCTCTGCTTCGAGGAAGATGACCCCTTTGATGCCAACCTGCTTGGAGGAGATGAAGAGCCAACTGACCCAGAGCGAGTCCTGCCCTTGCGACCACCCCCTTTTGATGCAGGACATTGGCTGTCACCGCTCCAATGTCCAACCGCACCACATCTTCGGCAGGTCGTTCTTGACTTCAAGGAGGCGATCTTGGCCTTGCGCTCTTCCAAGCTGAGGCTTCCGGAGACTGCAAAGTGCCTGGGTGCAGAAGGAGGTCCACGGAAACTCTTGCCCTTCTGCGCAGCACCCTCTTGACGAAGAAAGCCTCCTGCTCAGCTTGAAGCACCTCAGCAGCGGCTTCGGCGCTGTCTGGACCATCCAAATCAATTCCATCTTCTTCGATGTGCCCTTCAGTGGGTCCAGCTCCTCAGGGGCATAGGACTCTTCATCCTCATAGAGCTCTTCATGAAAATCCTCCGAGTAGGGCTGGTCGCGCTCCACAGACTCATCGGCATAGAATGCACCCCATGCCACTTGCCAGATCTCTTCCGATTCTGCTGATATCCATAGCAGGGCTTCTTGGGAACAAGGCTTGTGAGAAGTAGTTGGTGCTCAGCAGACATGTTGGCTGAAGCAAGCAGCTGTTCGGCCAGCACTATGCCTGGCAGCTTCACATCCTCAGAGGTGTCCAGCAGGCATCAGTACCAAGTCCGGCGACGAAGAATGTAGGGTGACATGGTCTGCACATTCTGCCGCGCAACATGCAAGTTTGGGCTGAACCAGCCGCATAAAGCTCGCGAGCCTGTTCGGCTCGGTGATGCTTCAGCTCTTTCTCAAAGGCAGCCAAGAGCTTCCCCACTCCGGCTTCAGGCTTGCTCAAAGTACCGTGCCGCTCAAACCTTCCACCAGTGCTAAGTGACCAAGCTTCTTGCGTTCACCATCGCTCAAGGCTCGTTCCTTCAGCTGCTTGGCCTTGACACGGAAGACATATTCAGCTAACCGTGCTGGCTCGCCATTGAGCCTTGGGATGCCACTCTTCCCTTCGGTTCCCATCTGCACTGAGTCCTCCTTCGCTATGAAGTTGGGCCAGCGCAGCGCATCGAGCAGCGCCGACATGATCGGCAGCACCGGGTAGCAACGCTCAGGTCGCCCAAGTAGGGCCTGGAGCTTCTGACAGCTCCGCTGCCAGTGCAAAGCAGAGCGATGCAAAACACCTTTTGCCGTGGGGCAGGCTTGAGCCACGTATCCACGTGGCAGGATGTTCATTCTGGTCTGTGCTGAGTGAATGCTGTACAGTCATGTCAAATGTTCAGTTTCCACACCGTGTTTTTTTGTGAGTTGAACTGCATCATTGCGTTGGGTATGCAACAAACCCATCGCAGGAAAAGGACAAGATAATCTACTTGGCAGGATGACCCCTAAGTGAATGTTCTTCCGAAGTAACCCAGAGACATTCATGAATACTCTGACCACTACGAAAACATGTGTGTTCATTTTCCCTCCATCTGAAACATCGCAACGGATCAAAATTTGCTGCCCAGAGGGATAAAACCTACCAATCCTATCACGGGTAGATTGACCAAAAGCGGACAATGTTCGCTGGATCGCAATGGTACATGCCAGGAAGTAGAAATGATCCTTGAAGGATTTACAATTTTGTGTTGAGCCCATATTAATATTAGATTTTATGCAAAGGCCCTTGAAAACTAAAATTCGACACCCAAATGATTCCCCAGATTCTTGGTTAACCACTGTGGGAAAAAAACATGTTCAGCAAATCCAAGTCAACCCCATCATCCCATATTTTCCCAACTCTTTTCCAATGACATCCCACTACTGTATGAGTTGTTTTTTATATCCATTCCATTGATTGTCCATTAAATGTCCATTGTTTTTTTGGTCTCGTCTCACAGCATGATTCATCTGCAAGTGATGTTTTCACCGTGGAGGGATCATTCAACATCTTAGCATATCACGTGTTCCCTAATTTGCAGTGTTTTTTCTACGGATATCAAGACCTAAAATGTATGGATTCAGCCTGCTCTCTCGTACTGCCAGATGTTCAGATGTACCGAAATTCATCTAAAATGGTTCAATTTCTCTTCAACGGACATACTGGCAAAAGATTGGATTGCAAACCAATGACTTCAACAAATGTGCAGGTGAGTCAATTTCTATTTGTTTGAAATGAGGGTTCCCAAGTTCTCATCCCAGCTATGGGTAATTTTGTTAATGGGGAAACCAATGGTGACAAAGGGCCCCCAATTCAAGAAACCTACAAATCTTGGAGCATGACAAAAAACCGTGCCCCCTACCATTAAATACCCCCCAAACGAAACCGCGGTTACCTATTGATCTGTTCACTTTGGGATTGCATCAATTTGATTGGCACCTCCACAGCCGCTTCGGCCGAAACCTTCTTGATCACCTGACCAAGCAACATTTTTTGTCCAAATTGTTCAAGTTTTGGACGTTTTTTTGTGCATCCAATGTTTATTGAAAACGTTGAAAATGTTCAAAATGTTCATTAAATTGAAATGGAAATTTCATGGCAACGTTTTTCCGTTCATCCACTGTGTGTTGGTTGTTGGGTACATTCAATCGGGAAATCAATCGTGATAAACTATATAGCCCAATTTTGAGAAAACGCCCTGCTGGAGATACACTTTGTCCAATGGACTATAGCTACGATTTGGACACCGAAGATTCTGGTCATTTCATCCTAGTTTCCAAACAATTTTGATACCTAACCCCCTTGCACCAGTTGAGGGTTGCGAGCAACTTGGCCCATGGGTTCACAGGAATGGTATTTTACCATTTCCATCCACATGTTCGTTTATCTTCGTCAATGTCAAATTCAAGACATCTAAAGTCAATATGTCAATTTCATGTGGGTTTATCTGAAAATATATAATCTGCCACGTTCTAGCCATCGGCTGATCATCAGTTTCCCAATTGGGAACATCATTTTTGGCATACCCCATTTGGATGGTTGAGTACAGCAAGTGACATATATCACCTTCGGAATTCCCCTGCCACACTGATGGGTGCCAAATGGGCAAATGGTCTGGCACGACAAACCATGGTGTTTTGATTTATATATACTTAGTCGTTGTTGCAACCCAATGACCGCTTGGAGTTCTGAATTCACTGTCTTGTCATTTGGGTTCATTTGGCATATTTTGCTAGAAACCGCCGGGTCACAAAAAAGAAGAGGAAACAAGATCACGACTCCAAAAACATTATGATTGAATGAAAAACAACCTGTTTACAAAATTAACATCATACATTTCGAACAAATTACGATGATCGTAAATGCCCGTCCAAAATCCGGTAGTTTTATGAACCCGACAGCCTGACAACCTCCAACTTGTTTCCCACTTCTGAGGCGCAGACTCGGCGCCAAAAAAACCACCTGTTTCCTTTTTTGATCCAATATTTTTCCTCAGCGTCGCTCATGGAATGGATAGACCAACATTTCGTGGCAACAAACGGATAGTCTGTCACTGTTCGTTGCTTTTGATTGCCTCTCAACGTCCATTTTCCCATTCCCCACCATCCCATGGGTAACGAGGCACGGAATACATGACCCGAAACGATTCGGCTACAACGCACCAGTGAAGCTCAGACAGCTGCGATAGAACCCCATGATGAATGGGGGCGAATCAGTTGGGCACCCAAAAAATGCGAAATTGAAAACTGAGGTACCTGGAAATATATTTCCAAAACATGGGATTTAGAATCTTGGTTGCGGATCCAACATTGGTTTTCTGGAAATATAAATATACCCCAAGATCCTGTGATGAATCATCATTTTGCCGGTTAGATTCCTGTTTTCGGGGGTGCACGTCATTTTCAAACACAGTCAAATACTGATTTCGCCCTATTTTTATCTTGCATGACTAGACTTCATCTGGGAAGAACCCAAAATACCTATGGATTATTACAAAATTTTACCGCACAACTATGCAATGTAAAATAAAAAAACCTGGTATGAAAATTGCTATGCAGGCTATGCACCAGCAAATTTAATGGAATGACGCCAATGAAAAAGATCGCTGTACATTTGAATCCCATTGCAAATCCAGCCACCATAACAACATTGCATCCCGTCCGCAAAACTACATGAAGACTACATGCCTCCCCACTGATTTCATCCATGTGTTCCAGTAAGTATTCCAAAAATCTATCCACTTGTGTCACGCAATGACTATAACCATGGGCCTGCGAAACGATTTCGCTAAGAATGCTGGGTTGTTAAATCAAAATTGGAAAATTTAACTGCATCGGGAAAGGACCATATCAGCAGAGGTCCCAACCCACGCTGAAGCTTGAAACCCTGTAGATTCAAAAATGCAATGCCCATGTGCAAGCGATCGGACTCCACACTTTTTGTTCCAACGGTTTTTGGTCCAAGGTTGTGTGAGTCAGGCCCCGATCCATCATATGGATCTTCTTCAACCAAACACGTATTGGACAACTTTCGTCCACAAGTGGTAAGAAAAATTTGACACCCCGGGGCCGAAGGTAAGACATAAAAGGTGGGAAAGAGTGAAACGATTGGGCGGGCCAAATTTTTTGATGTAGA
>Ga0126342_10001258_pt1 | contig 34680 bp, 28 predicted proteins | sample Cyp1metagenome_FD_92528 | JGI IMG/M metagenome (GOLD analysis project Ga0126342, IMG submission 92528) | Coral microbial communities from Lord Howe Island, Old Settlement Bay, Australia - Cyphastrea 1 metagenome | ecosystem: Host-associated > Invertebrates > Cnidaria > Coral ...
AAGCTGAACGAATGATTTTTTGGATGGCGGCCGCATGTGCATAAACCTCTTTGATTGTGATAAGTGCAGATAGCCTGCAAAACGATAAGGAAGAAAAAAAAACGATAAGGTGAAAGCGGCATACGCAAATTTATACGGTTTTTTTTTTTATCACCTCACATAGATTACTACAGCTTTGGAAAGGTTGATTGTTGTGTAGCCACTACCTGCACAGCGCAGCAAAAAGGATAGGAAGGTGAGGACGCAAGTGAAAGGCATCCTGATCATCATCGTGTCACAATGACAATGACAATAGTGATGGTCATACTGGCAACCACAGCAATAATAAAGTGTTCACAATGGTCATAAGTATAGTCGTCATCGCCATCGTCATCACCATCATCATCATCATCATCGCCATCGCCATCGCCATCGCCATCACCATCACCAGCACCACCACCATCACCAGCACCACCACCACCATCATCCTCATCCTCATCCTCATCCTCATCATCATCATCATCATCATCATCCACATCATCCTCATCTTCCACATCATCCTCATCATCCATACATCCACATCATCCACATCATCCACATCATCCACATCATCCACATCATCCATTGTCATAGTACAGTAAGAATCATGGCAATGATATAGTAGGAACATCACCACCACTTTTATCTGGAGCCGAGTTTGTTGTACAACTCCTGAGGTTTAAGAAAGCACCGCCGAACAGCCTCTTTGGAGTTGGGAGTCTCAGAGAAGCCCAATGATCTTCCAATGGTCGTGCTATTGAAAATTGCCATCTATAGTGGATTTACCCATAAAAAAATAGTCATTTTCCATAGCTATGTTAAATTACCAGAGGGTAATCAAACATGGCAAGCTGGACAATCCTCTGGTTTGGAACATTTTTTAATGTTTCCCAATAGTTGGGATGATGATCCAATCTGACTTTCATATTTTCCAGAGGGGTTGTTTTACCACCAACCAGATAAACATGTGCCCATATTCTAGGTCCGAGTGCATGCTAATGCAGTTGTTCTACAAGGTGGTGCCCCCCAAGTTATAAGTTGGGTTATAATCCCATTAACTATAGATATATCACCTATAAACCATAGTTATTGGAGTTATAAACCAACTTAGCTATCGAACAGGGGCACCACCTTGTACAGTACATTGGTGTCTACATTGCGTGGCGTTTCGGATCGGTGTGGGAGCCATCCCCTTCTGATACGTTTCTGGCATGGCCGGCTCAGGAGCAGCCGCAGAATGAGTTGGTGATTCGGATCCAGCCCAATGAAGCCATCTATTATAAGGCCACGGCGCTAACTACGCCGGGAGTTTGCATCACCCAAAAGCTTGGGCTACCCTCTGGTTATGACTAACATAGCCATGGTATAGATGGCCCATAGAAATAGATGGTTTCACTATTATTTAATGGTGATTGTCCATGGCTATGTTAAATAACCAGATGGTAAGTAAGGTCATGTTTTCGCAGCAAATTATTTTAGCTCAGTGATGTTAGCTGTTTTCATGGCAAAATGAGTCACTTTCGGCCCTGCGGTAGAAGGAACCGCAAATGTTTGATTCAGAAAGGACAAACCAATCTGTTAGAGAGTTAGAGAGCTTCGAATTCCCGGTCATTTCAAGTGAGATCACAGACCCATCACAAATGTTTGATGTTTTTTTGGGGGGCTGTTGTTCCTGACGTTCTTTGCTGATGATCTCCCTTGCTATTCTTCCCCAAATTTGATCGCAACAGTCCCGATGCAATCAGTTGGGTCTAGCTCCTCACCTCTATGTTTGGGGGGTGGTTGTCAAGATCTTGAACAATTGGTCACCAAATTGGTCACCAAAAAACAAAACTCACCAGATTTTCCTGGTCGGTGAAAATACCTTTTGTAGCAGCCTTGGAATGTTTTTGCAGTTTGCCATATGAATATTGGTTGTATATCTCATGGTATTCCCATTACCCGCCGGTGAATTAACAACCCTGAAAATGGTCAGCTTTTAGTGGAAACTAGTCTTCCAAACGCAAAAATGGCAGGATCTATGTTAAGCTACAGGATATATATATATTATTATTATTATTATTGTTATTATTATTAATAATTATTTATTATTATTATCATTATTATTATTATTTGTATTATTTTTATATATTGATAATGTATATATATATAATGTATACATATATATGTATTATATATAAATTTTATTATATATATATATATATATTATATTATATATATTATATTATATTATATATATTATGTATATATTTAGTTGGGTACATCGTGAAATCACCATCAATGTCCCACAGATTCTCCTCGCCCCAGATCTTGGCAAAGATGCCCGGCTTGACCCAACAGGCGGAGTTGGGGAGTTGGGACCACTTTTCAGCAAGGTACCAGTGACATAGTATCTATAAAGAAGGTTGGTTTTCATCATCCCATCTGGAAATGTTGGTAAATGCTGGTTAATAAAAAAAACAAAAACATTAACATAGGAACATTGTTGGTTATTGTTTGAACATTAATTCTAATGTGGGTAAAACAAATTCGTAAACCATCCTCCAGTCATCACCATTTCTATACGTGGTATAAACTTACCATTCCCAGTCATGGGTGGTTTTTGACATTGTTTTACCCACATTAAACAACTCGGTAATAATAGAGGGTATATGAAAATCATAGGGATTGAACAACCAATGATGAGGGAATAAGCCTGTCCCTATTGTCTATAAACAACATTTTCCAGAGGGTATATGAAAATAACTAATAGGGATTGACCATATGATGGAAAACTGGTGAGATTTGGGATATTAGGAAGTATCAATGTGAGTCTAGCTCTACTTGGGATTGTAAATAGTAGGAATATTGGATCCCAAACAACAAGAGGCAATAAGCAGCATTTTTTTGACAGCGCATTTCGTTGCCTCGCACAGAGCCTACGTTTTCAGTTGATGTAGCTTCGCGTAGCCTCTGCGTAGGCACCCCTCAGGTGTGTAGTGTCTTGGCCCCAAGAAACACAGCTCAAATGGATTTTGTTTCTAGGCTTCTCTTTTTTTATGAGGTCTATCCCCAACCAATTTTACACCATTGTAGGGGGTCATATGGTAAATCATCCCAGAAGTAGAACATTAATCACTAGGGGGATGGTGGCTATTGTGGAGCTCCGGCTCAGCGCAGATGAAAAGATTTATGAGCGTTGACAGAGAACATGAAAACATGGGTTGAGATGGAGCATGGAGCTGAGCATAATTTTGTTATTGGGAATTTCGACCTAACTGAGGCTCTGAAATTTTGACCAATGTGCCCCCATGAGACTATAGAAATTGGACCTAACAAAACTCCACAGACAAGGTGGATTTTTCACATTTGCTTATGCTAAGTTCCTGTTGCATAATGATTGATTTCAATGGATGCAAACAACCAGTTTTTGTCTTTGTCACATGTTGATATACGAAGATTTATGTCGTAGGGGACCGGCGGAACAACATGTGGTTGTAGCCTTGTTTTTAGAGTTATCAGTTTCGTGGCAAGTGAAACTTTGTCACTCGACAGTAGCTATGCCACAAAAATGGGGATTCTTGCTTGCATGATTTTAACGATTAGATGTGTAGATACCTTACTTAGCCAGTTCTGGTAAAAGTGACTTGGGTTATGTTTTCCCCGGCCGCTTATTGATGCCAAGTATCTATCCCCTTGTTGATTGACAGTCCAAATCCATCATGGATTCAACCAGCAACCATCAGAGGTTTGGGCGTCCATGCACTTGACCCTCATATGTTGCGGAAAAATTCTACCTCCGATACAGGGGTGAAATTTGCATGATATCCAAGTATAATTTTTTGAAACTTGGATGAAGTTGAGCTAGTAAGTCCTCACTCCCTCATTTTCCGCCTGTGAATAGGTAGCTAACCCCAGAATCATGTTTGGAAAATCACCCTGCTTCCCCATCTCTCCGAGGTAACCTGAAAGTGAAGGAGTCATATAGCTGGTTTCATGTTCCATTATATATGTTCCCATTTAATCCCATTTATACCTGTATTCAGCCATCACATTTATTGTAAATCTTCATCATATATGGGATTGTCTGAAAATATGCTACTTTTTTTGTTTCATTGGCAACAAGCATCCATCATGGTATGTACCGATTCTTTTAATGATCAACCATCAGCATGTTTCTCTTTAACATAGAATCATTATTACCAATGTTTAGACAGACGCAAAATGGACAATTTGGTTTTGCATATATATATATATATATATTATATCACCATTATTTTTGTTATAATGTTTGATATTATTGGATAGGCCCGAGACTAAATGTTGATATAATATTATAACCATTTTTGATATAAGAAATGTTATTATATAATTAAACATGTTATATCAAAAATATAATTTTATATAATATATATTACCATAATAAAATATTTTGATATATCATATATTTTAGTATTACAATATATATTACCATAATAGTACCATAATAAAATATGATCATATTTTGCACCGGCCATTTTCGACCTTTTACAGTTTCCTGCACGTGGCGTGAGGCCCGAGACGTGGAGCAGACCGTTCTGGATCTGGTCGGCGGCCTTGCGGGGGCTTGGGGGTTCACCAGTGTGAAGCTTGGGTCAAAGGAACAGATTTAATAGTGATTAGTGATGGTTAATATATGGTTAATAATGGTTCCCCTCCGGTAAATTAACATAGACCCTGAAAATCACCAATTGTTAGAGGAAACTAATCTTCCAACCCCTATCTACCAGGGTCTATGTTAATTTACTGGAGGGTAATATTGGTTAATAGTGATGGTTTTTATAGTGGTTGAAGATGGTATAAACCAACAACAATGGGAATATGATGGTTATATATCTGGTTGGTGCTTTAGAACCATGGAATTTTATGACTTTCCATTCAACTTGGGAATGTCATCGTCCCAACTGACAAACATATTTTTCAGAGGGCTAGGTCAATCACCAACCAGTATGGTTCAAATTAACCATCATTAACCATATATTAATTATATATTAACCATATATTAACCATGGCATAATCAGAGGGGTTGGTTGAAACCACCAACCAGATGCTTTGGATTGATTGGTTGAGTTGTTGGGGAATGTTCCAACAAAAATCCCGAGGACGATCGTGGTGTGATTCAAATTGACATGGTCCATGTGGGGTGAAACCGGTGAAACCCCAGGAAGTGATCCAGAAAAAAATCCCATGGCAAAATTTTTATTGGGACAGCGCCGCAGACTGACGACATGTTTGTCCCTTAAACTGGAGGAAACCTCAAAGATATCATGCATCAATGGTCACAATTACGATAAATGCAGGCTAGCCAGTTTTTGAGATACCCATGAGACATGTTGAGATGAACGCACAAAACCGAACAGTGAAGAATATACAAAAGAGTGAGATGATAAGCAACCAAATTTTGGGGATTTGAGACAAATCATAGTATTTTACAAGACTCTATAGTAATAGTACCCATTTGAGGTTTACCATCGTGAACCATGATCAATTTCATCATCAAGCGCGCAGAGATTGTCGATCACAGGGAAGGTGACTAACAAGAATGGCCGAATCATGTGGCAAACCCAACAATAATAAGGATTTACCCGCGTCCCGGAACTATTTGGAGATTATGATCATTTAAACATCGTTGAACGCTGGTTTGTGGTTTCGAACATTTTTTTTATTTTTCCATATATTGAGAATAATCATCCTTACTGACTATATAATATTTTTCAGAGGGGTTGAAACCACCAACCAGACATGATTGAGTTTTGTTTTTTGATGCCCACCATGTCTTGTTTTTTTTTTTCGCAAGCGGCGTATGTATGATTTTCACCTCAGTATCTTTCCAAGTGATGGATACTAGGAAGGAATCATTGCATTCGCCACAAACCAACAGCATAAATCTACAATGGTTCTTGGAAACCGCTGATGGGCCTTTGGTGAAAGGATTGTAAGGTGTTTGCACATATTGATTGTATTCAGGTCGAAGCCATCCAAATGTGGGGAACACTTGAATTTGAATTCGACTGTTCTACCTTTTTGGACCTGCCCAACAATATATACAGGATTATATAGTTGTTTGATATGACAAACCCAACAAAATCAGGGATGAGGGGATTCCACATCAGTATGGTTATGATTGCCCCCTATTTAGGGATGGTTATGGCATAACAAAATGTGTTTCCCCCACTTGCAACTGGTTTGTAACCACCAGTAATTCCAGATATATCTACTGTAAACCCTACTTAACCTACCTACAAACCAATTAAGTCAACAACCTGGGGCACTATGTCCATGACATCCAGCGCGCGCTTCTCTGGAAACGCGCGCGAAACCGCCAACCTCGAAAGCCTTCAGGACTTAAAGAAGCGCTTCGAGTTGCGTCGCACGCCAGAGGTGTGCCTTTTGCGAACATGATTTGAGTCACTAAAGATACCTTATAGGATTGGTTACTTGGTTCGTGTAGGGACTTACACTAGCTAATTGATTGGCGATTGTGATAACCCATTTATTGGGAAACCTATCATTTTGGCGGAACTTTTTTTTTCGGAGCATCATGGCACATCATCATTTCAGCAACGTCGTTCGGATTGTTCGCACAAAACTATGTCATGTTGGGTATACCCTCTGGTAAACATACAAAACACGATGGAAAGATCCACCATTTATTATGGGTAAATCCACTATTTTGACTGGGCCATGTTCAATAGCTATGTTAGTTTACCAGAGGGCAACCATTATTAACCATAGATTATCCATATATTAACCATGGATTATCCATATATTAACCATATATTAACACAACATGATATCGTCACTCAAAAATGACACTTGGGGATTGAGTTTGATTATCGCCAGCTGTGACCTTTGCGAGCCTTGAGAATGGTGAGAATGGTGCACTGGTGGCGATGGCAACTGTCTTCAAACACATGTGGTACAAGGTGGTGCCCCCCAAGTTATGTTTGTTGGTTTATAACCCCATGAAAACTAGTTCGATATATCACCAACAAAAACCACAGTTATTGGAGTTATTTGCACCAACTTAGCTATCGAACAGGGGCAACACTTTGTACTGGCTCTAATTCCTGGAACTCCGAAACTGGTGACACCCTGACACGTCACAGCGCAGCTTACAATTTAGCTTGGCAGATGAAGAAACTCAGCATCCCCTCAGAGGCTAACAAGCATGAGGCGCATACAACGATATAACGTTGCTCTGGGGCATACAGTCAAGACACAAGTAGGTAAGTGTTGGCATCTCCCATTGTGTTGATGTTTTTTCCCCACTAGGTTGTTTTATTGTTACTGTAATTATGGTTTGGAACATTTTTTATTTGTCCATATATTGGGAATTTATATTCCAACTGACTTTCATATTTCTTCAGAGGGGTTGAAACCACCAACCAGACATGTTTGAGTTTTGTATATTAACCATTATCAACCAGGTATATTAACCATATGATATATACCATTTGCAAGATGGTTAAAACCACCAACCAACTATATGTTGGGGCTAATTTTTGGACCAAATGGGACTTCGTAAGGTCGGTGCCAGTCAAAGATCACCTAATTGGAAGTTGGTCTCGCGACGGGGGTCCTTTTTGATTTCCGATGCCAATGCTTGCGCACGTGGTAACGGTCGTGACGTTGGCGTCATGACCTTAACTGTTCATAAGTTTAGTTTTTTTTCTAGTTGTTCCAGATTTGTTTGCCATGTTTCCCCTCAATTTTTCCATATGTTTGTGTTTTTTGCCAACAAAAAGAAGCCCTCCGTGACTGGTGATAAAAACAATAAAAACGCTGCCGCGTATGGTGCAATGGCGCTGGGCTGTGGCCTGTGTGGCCGCGGCAGCGGAAGTGGGGACCTCAGATTCTGCCTCAGATGTCCCAAAAAGTCCCAGCGGGTGATGAAAACCAAGGGGCAAAGGACAAACATATGCATATTATATGCATATTATATATATATAGTCAGTTTTATGAAGTAGGTCCACCAAATATATATTATATATAATTTATATAGCATACATATATATATATATATGATTTGATATCCGTACATGCTTGGAGAGTTGTAAGACAAGTCAAAACAGTCCAGCCATTAATTTGGTGAATGATGCTAAGCAATGCTAAGCAAGGAGGAGGAGGAGGAGGACAGGTTGTGATGGCAAAACAATGAAACGATGAATCGTATGCCAAACTGGCTGATTATGTGTTGTTCAAGTGTAAAAAATATTATTGGTGACTGGTCATCTGAGTGGTGAACGGCGGAATGTTTGGATGTAAACGTGGACGGAGTTGATATGTGTTGATCTTATGCAGTTGTAGGCTAGCAAATGTAAACATGTACACATTTTGTTGACTGACCAAATAGGGTATGACAGACAAGCATGGTGTGTGTGTGTGTAAATAGACGAGATATGATCAAATATTGTATGTGATGTGATGATGACACAGGGTATAGTGTAAGATAGTAGAAGTGTATCATGTCACATGTCATATGTATTGAAACCAATTTGGTTTCACCCTCAATCGTGATGTGTAAATTGGATTCTGCTGATCCAACAAGCTCGCCTGCAGCTATAGAGCAAACTTCCAATCATTGTGCGTATATCAGGTTCCACATAGGTTGTTATACCCATACTTGTTGGGAGTAGAAGTAGAGATCTTAGTTGATCTTAGTTGGTCCCAGTCTTGTTTTAGCTAACAAATGTTGAGATCATCATTTCTCCTCGTTCCATTTCGATGTTTGTCGACAAACTTTGACAAACTTCGATCGTATTCCCAGTACGTTCCCATTCCTCCTCTCATCGAATCTCCGCAGATGATGATTGTATATACAGTATATAACTATACATATTGACATATGTACAGTATATATCCATACTTTATTTGTTATACTCCCATCTTTCTTCTTTAAAGCTATAGATTTGTGTCTTGCAAGTTTTCCAACATTTTCCAACCCATCTCCAGGGCCCAGATAGGCCCGGGGCGAAATCAGGAGCTCAGAAGCTCCTGCCGTGCGGGGCAGATCCTGGAGCTGGCTCAGGAGCCGCAGGCCTTGAATTTCTCCAGCAACGCGGGGCTTTGATGAAGCGTTTTGACCATTTCAGCTAGCCACACATTGGAAATCCAAAAATATGTTTTTGTTCAATTTAATCATGTTCATTTATTAATCATGAACGAAAGTTTCTGGGAATTTAAGATTTGACAAGAAATTGTGTTTCAAAGGATATATCTAATGGAAACACCATATATCAATTATCAGAAACAATATCCTTTGGTTCAATGGTGCAAAGGGAATTGAACCAATATCCTATGAAAATCAAACATGGCGTGAAAAATTTAATCAGTTAGCAGGAAAAGCAATTTGGCAAACATGAGATTTCATCAAAGTGTGTACTAAATCTCTGCGGTTCTACCGTTTTCCCTGGGATCCTCATAGACGATCTTTCTGGATATGACATGTTGCCTAAATATCCTTAGTGGTGCTTAGTAAATGAGGGAACGATTCACAATAACTATTAATAATTCCAGCAACCCCCATTCCCATCCATTCTCTACGTAAAACGCACCAGTAAGTATCTTACATTTTGCCATTGCAATATCTTCATGACTTCGGGTAAAACTCCCATGGACAGATAGATCTTGGCTGTTTCCAATCACATGTTCCGACATGTGGCTGCACATCCTTCGGATTTCCTAGCCTGTGCCATGCAGAGATCCTGATAGATGGCGAATGTTGAAGTTTAAAACCTCATTGTCAATTTTTCAGAAAACGTCATTAATATTGAACAATGCCATTCTTGAATATGATTGATAGATCAATTGATACATGGCCATGGTAGAACATGCCATTGAACAATGGCCATGTTAGGATGATATGTGATGATTGTCCCCATCGGCCCAGCCCCTGCCAGGTATGGCCTGGTGCTGTAGATGGTTTGGAGTGTCACAGCAGCGTCACAGAGAGGTGGGAGCGACTCCCGGTGGATCCTGGTGAGATCGGTTTAGATGTCATGCAGGCGTTTTGTTAGCACACTCATTGACCGTCTTCATAAATGATGGTCTAGATGTACGTGTGTGATATACATATTATAGATCATATTATATATATATATATTATCAATATATATATATATTGATGATGGGAAACCACCCCAACATGGGCCAACATTTCTTGGGAATTGCCATCTATAATTTTCCGAGACGCATGAGGTCAATGAGGTATACCGCTTTATGGCAGCATCCCATGGTTGAAGATGGGAGAGACCACTACTGGAAAGTCTTCACCCCAGCCCCGTTGAAATGTGTTGGAATCAACGTTAACTGCCAAATCTCCCGTTGCTTTTATGCTTGCCTGCTGAACGGGTATACATTCAGTATCATCCAGACGAAATATGATGAAATTAACAAGTATTGGGCTGAATAGACTGAGAATTGTTGCTGATGCTTCAAGTTGAAGTGAGGAATGTGAGCAAAGCAACTTGCAATGTGAACTGTTGTTGACCCTTTTTCATGATTCATGATGTTTCAGATTTACCAAGAACGATCTCCCCATGTTGTTGGCCCACGTTCTGAATGATTTCAGTTGGTCGATCCCTGTTATGGTATTTTGTACCTATGAATACACATTAGTAACTAGTACTATAGCCATCTATAAAATTCTATAAACCCCGTTCTTCTTGGCTGAATAGTGCCCTCAGTCTTGGAGTTCTACTCCGAAAAAGCCGAGTTACTTTGGAGGTGTTGTCCAGAGAAACCTGTTCAACAAGTTCTTGCCTGGATACAGCTCGCTTCCGGTGGGGCAGGGCGCCAACAAAATCTCAGCAAAGATGCTTTGGATAATTGTGGATACCAATTTCCAACCAAACTTTTGTGGGTGATAGGTGCTCATAATTGGCTGCGATGAGTTTGTATGAGTTTATCTTTATATGTTGGAATAGCCGGGATTCCTCGCACAGCCAGTACATTCAAAACCACCAAACGAGAGATGGGATGTTGAACAGGGTACCATGCGTGTAGAGCACTCGGGCAGCCAAGCGGATCCAAAAGTGCCCTGAATTCATCCTGTGGTTGACACATCGCTCCGCAAATCAAACAATTCAGATATGATTACCCTCTGGTAATTTTCTACATAGCTAATTATTGAAAATGGTCATACAAATAGTTTATTTACCCAGCTATACAATGGTGATTTTCCATAGTTTTTTTGTATGTTTACCAGAGGGTAACGATGTTTTTTGTGGCAATCAATCATGGCAGGTGAACATGAACCATGTAGAGTTGATGTTCCCATTATTCAGCCTCCATCTAACTGGGAAGTTTCAATTGCCATGTCTACGGGAGGATAAATTGTAACTTGCCCAGTCAAACGATCACATTGGTTTGGCTAAGCTGAGACCCAGAATGTGCCGCCATTGGCCATTTTGCATCATTTTGTCAGGGATCCAAAGATATATATATAATATACGATATATATATATATACACATGTATATACATACATACATATATATATATACATATATATATATATAGTTATATATATATATATATATATTATTATGTATAGATATACCAAAAGCTCTGACTCGAGGATCCTCACATGTAGATCATTTCCAGCACATTTCACCTTTGGGGTACCCTTATTGCGTCACCACTTCCTGACCCATCTTCCATCAGCCCAAGCTGAAAGTCCAGTCGTGATAACTCACGGCTGACTACATGTGCATGGAATGTTATAACTATTAGATGTTGTCAGGAATAGTTTTTTTTTAGGAATGTTATACTGTTATATTTATTTCTTAGATGTTGTCAGGTTAGATAATGATGATAATGTAGTACATGTTGTACTACATTTATTACATGTAATGCATCTATAGTTATCACAACTACTAGTTAGCTGATGTGTTGAACATGTTGAAACCTCTGACCTGAATAGGCTGAAACGGATTTCCATTCAGTTTTCATCTGTTTTCTCACCTTTTTTCAGTGATTTTTCCATTGTTCCCAGCCATTTCCGTAGACTTTTCTTTTCTAGGGCGATAATGGTAATTTATTTAACCATCGGAAGTGAAACTTTCTGCAGGGATTCCTTAGAACCAACTAGTTTCCCTGCTGTTGTCTTACTTGGGTGTGTAGTTCCAGTTATAAATGGGATATATGGATATATACCATAGTTATAGGGACTATATCCCACTTATGGAGGCTGCTACCATAGTGATGTATATATATATATATTCTATATTATGATTATATATATACATACTGGGTCAACCTTGGTTAGATACTTTAGTACTCTCATCTTTTGCTATCAACGGTAAAAGTAGTCTGCTCCAGCTAATTTTTGTGATTTTTTTGAGAGATATCCAAGATTCACCATGTATACCCTCTGGTAATTTAACATAACTATGGAAAGATCCACCATTTTTCATGGGAAAACTCACTATAAATAAATGGCCATATTTTCAATAGCTATTTTGACATAACCAGAGGGTACATTATACATCCATCAATAAGCCCGACACCTCCAAGTCAAAGCGCGCGGTTGGTCACTTGGTCAGATCACAACCACCAACAGCTGGAGTCATTGGAAGTTGCCGTGAGCAACGCCGTGGACATGTCAGCAACGGCTTGTTTGAAGCAGGGAACCATTTGCCTGATGAACTGAAGTCATGCGGCATCATAAACTTATATATATACATATCTATTAATATATATATATATATACATGTCTAAGTCAGCGATCAATCATCAGTAGCTGATGTAAATAAAATTAAGTTTTTAAGCTTATAATTCGCCATCAGTATTTCGGAACCCCTTGCCTCGGGCGGTGTTTGGCACAAAAAAAAAGCACACTTTGGTAGTGATTAATTGCGGTATATAAAGTATAAGCAGAAATGATGATTAATGATTAATTTTATATATATTATACATATTATACAGTATACACATCTATGCACGTCTTTGTGCGCATGTTTTATTCCAGGGCGTTTGTAGCTGGTGCCAGGCGTCATATTGGATTTCCCTACACGGCGTCAGGCAGTCCTTGTTGACCGATAGCGAATGCAAGGAGCCGCATGAGGTGCGATGTCTACCACGACATGTGGATTTCGTGCCCAGCATAGCATTGACAGAATAATGATGAGTTGAACATGTTCACATGTGTATATATATACAGTATACATATATGCGGATGATTTCATATCAGTTCGCAGCCTATTCGGGTACTGCCGTGATGTATTTGGGGATTCAGGGTTGTTGTTGCAGTCTACACTGTGTACGCGTACGCTTTGTTCTGTTTGTTAATTTGTGTTACTGCTAAAGTGTGGCAACATGGCACGCAAAATCACTTGCCAAGCACATATTAGTTTGTGTTTTTTGTAACGTGATATCCGGTAGAGAGAACATTTGCATGCTGCGGTTTCATCTCTGGGTATGTTGTCGAATTCTGTATTTGTGGTACATTTCTATTGTTTCGATTGTAATTCAGCATTTTCCAGCCATGTTTGACGACCATTTTGGATATATCCCCAAGATATCACCATTATATCTCCATTACATCAACTTACAAGCCGCTTGTACTATACAAGCATTCCAGTTGATACTTGCTATTTATAGACCCATAGGATCCATGGTGCTGCCATATATGGTAACATGGATCCCATCAATATACCCCAGTCATGTTAGCAAATATACCAGCACCATGGATCCTATGGGAGATGATTTTCCCACCTATAAACTTCCATTTTATCATATAGGGAATGTTCCATTGCCGTCGAGTCTGCGAGTCTCAACTTGAGGCCATTTTGGTGACACGGGCTGCGGCGCTGAAGGCAAAATCTAAGGGCCCATGGTGCAGGGTGGTGTGATGCGGTTGATGTTGGTTATTGTTGGTTTATGTTGGCGATTTCGGTAAGTGAATTCTGAGGTCTATAGTAGATCATAGTGGGTCATAGTAGATCATAGTAGACATATCAGTTACCGGGGGGTAATGAACCGACAAACATAACTGGGGGCGAAACCATTTTGGAGGGATTTACCGATCAAACATAGTGATCTTTTCGATTATTATTATTATTATTGGATGTGTCAAGATGAATATGGAGAGTAACATCAGAACAGTGATATGCTTTGGAATGTAAAGAAAATAGTGGATATGTGATATGTGGCAGGTTGTTCCATCCACCTAGCAATCCAGACACTTCCGAAGCCTCCAAGTCACTGCGAGACTGGTGGCATAGGGTGGCTCGCCATGTTTGGCGCGCGAAATCAGACAGATCCCAAATCCCAAGTCCCCAACAGGATCTATGCTCAGGAGATTACAGTATCATTAATTACTATATGAATCTATGGTTCTTATGGTAACTGTGATTAATTATTATGGTAAATATTTCAGAAGTGTACCATTACTTATTAATCATAATCATAATGATAAGTGTACCATTACTTATCACTGTGATTATTGTGGTACACATTTTTTGCTTATCTGCTTGTTGTTATCATCAAAAAATCCATGGATGGAAACTTGGAAACCGTGCTTGGGCTTTTCGGAGGCGATGGTGGAAGACGCCAAACAATTGCTGACGATGATGGTGCACTTGTTGATCTCAGGTCTGGATCGGGCCCCTGGGGCTATCTCCATGTTTCGAGATGTGTGGACAACCTCGGTTAGCCTCTGGTTATGTCAAAATAGCTATTGAAAATGGCCATTTATTGTGGATTTACCCATTGAAAATGGTGATGTTCCATAGCTATGTTAAATTACCAGAGGGTAGTTTGATCATTCCCAGAAAATGATCTGAAAACCGTACGCGGATCGTTGGTGAAAAGCCACCATCGTTGCTGCGTTTCGGAGGATGCTACATGAATGGAATGAGCATCCCGGAGTGGGAAAATCAATCATGCGAGTTGATGGTTTGGCCATGCTGATAAAACATCAAATATCATCAAGTTGTTTTTGCTGTAGATCAAATATGATCAAATTAGGGTATATAACGGTATATAAGGGTATACTATACCAAATTTTCAGACAAACTCATCTTCATCACCTGAAATGGGGGTTCTTCCCCAAAGGATTGGGCCTTTGAACTGCATCCCAAGGCCCTTGGCCCAAAAGTTGGGAGCTAGGAGGGATATGTTTCTGAAAGCCTGGCATCTCTAGCAGGATCTAGCAGGATCTAGATTAGAACATCCCATTGATCCCATTGGCATTGAAATGCCTAGCAGATCCATTCGCAGTCCCTTCCCAATTCGTCCACATGGCTGCATGGTTTATGTGGAACCATGTTCAATGGGATCAGGTTCCGTTCTATCTTTGTTGTGTTCTGTTTGTTTATAGGTGTTTTTTCTGCTAGTGTATCATATTGTATCCATAAACATGGTCCAAGAGACATGGTCAGCAGTCAGTAGTGGGTATCACAGAATCCAATCCGAATGCCAAACATGTTCAAAATCCGTGATTCACCATGTCCCAACGAAGTCAGATGGAGTTTGGAGCGCAATCTTTGATGAAACCGGATCCTCAAGTTGGGAAGATTCAGATGAAAACTATAAATTCAATCTGGACACACCTACCTCTCTCCCTTGGGCGCCCATGTCACCTTCCATTTATGAAACGAAGTCTATACCAAAATCCATGTAATCGTCTCCTCCTTCATATTCAATACCATCAATGGCGAAAGTCTGATTTAGTATTGGATCCATCTGGGGCCCAGGCTATTGATGATATTCCATATTGGTGGAATAGGAAACAAATCCCTTTCATGCTTGGTAAAGTCTGCGGAAAGCTGCTTGAATCCTGTAAAATTGTTGGTCAAACCCTCGTTTTTGATGGATAGAACAGGATCAATCACATTTGTTTCATGGATAAATCACCATTTTTCATGGATAAATCGCCATGTTTCATGGATAAATCACAATTTTTCATGGATAAATCGCCATGCTTCATGGATAAATCGCCATGTTTCATGGATAAATCACATTTTTTCATGGATAAATCGCCATGTTTCATGGATAAATCGCCATGTTTCATGGATTTACCTTTAAAATATGACCTCAAATCTCACTGTTAAGCGGCCTTCCAGGTTTGTGCCGCTTCTGCTATGACTTGGACGATGAAGCACTGAAACAGCTTCAGGTGCGGATGAAACGTTGCTTTATAGCGAGGGTAACTAAGGTTTATGGTAGATACATCTATAACCCATAGGATCCATGTATGCCATATATGGTAACATTTACCATCAATATACCCCAAATGTTAGCATATATACCATACATGGATCCTATGGGATAGTCTATATTTGCAGTCTATAAATTATAAATATAACAGTCTATAATGGTTTATGCATGGTACATAAATCTATAGTTAATCGGATTTGTAAACCAACTTGTGACTGGGTGGCCCCGCCTTGCAGGAATTTGGCATTAAACCGGGGATTTGGGGAAAAACGGTGTTGCATCTAGTTTGGCCAGCAAAAAAGGAGAAATTCAACCAGCCGAAAGTGAGATATGTTCCATCAAAATTGCGTATTTCTTGCTCACACTGAGATTTCGGATATCTGTGTGAATTTGTGTGTGTATTTGTACTGTTGCACCCTACCGGAAGATATTTTTTCTGCACCTCTCCAAAACTAACATAGCTTTCTGGAAATCCACGGTTTCCCCGAAATGATCTGCGTTTCTGGAGGATCTGGGTATATGACAAGCATGACAAGTAGCAACAGATTCCTCATCCACGTTTGGTCAGTGCAATTTTACCGTTGGACGATGAGGAGGCAAACGGAACAGGAACAGTGGTTGACCCATTTTGGCGGTGTTTTAATTTAATGATTATTTACCATCCGGGCCCTCCGGGTAATCAAGCATGGCTAGCTGGAAAATCCCCTAAATGTGCATTTAAATGGGAAAATGATCGAACTAATCGATATGTTCCATTGCCAGGTTTGATTGCCAGAGGGCAAAGCAAATCAGAAGGTACAAGTAAATATCACAACTTTGTAGGAAAAACTTTGTAGGACTCTCCGACCACGAATGGCCAACACCTTTATGGTATAGGGATGGGTTTAGGGTTCGACTGGTTCGACAGCCCCCCTATGCCATCATCGTTGACGTATTGAGGTCACCAACCAGAACCATCAGATACCGTTTCTCCATGATTTCCCCAGTTTCTCCATTATTTCCCTGAGGTTTTCTTAGCTGATTGGTGGTTTGGAACATGAATTTTATTTGTCCATTCAGTTGGGAATGTCATCATCCCAACTGACGAACTCATACTTTTCAGAGGGGTAGGTCAACCACCAACCAGTTAGTTTCTTCATAATGTCTCCATCATTCCAAGGTTGTGTTTCCAAATTTGTGGATGATCCAATGATTTCCTATAGGTTGTACTAGCTTTTCCCGGGCTCCATAATTGTCCTATGCTTTTCAATTGAAAAATCTTAGGATGGGCAAAGCTTTTCCTAATGGTTATCCATCCTTTTCCTTAGCTTAGGGTCATCCTAATTAATTAGCTTATCATATACCATGATCCCCATGATTAGGATGGGCAAGCCGCCCAGCGTGTTGCAGCGACGCTGCAGAAGTTCCAGCGGCTGCAGGCACATTTGATGGTGCCATGGTTGTTGGAAATTGTGATTTCCAGTGGGTGGTGATAATCCTGTCATATCCTTTAAGACCTGGGGATATGAGTTGATAGTGATGGTAATCAATTTTGAGTTTGAATTTGTTTACCTGTGATATCCTTTGATGCGGATTCCCACACCAATGATGAGATGGATGGCCATCTTAGATATACTATGTAACTTGACCATAGCACATGTAGATTTGTCCCAAAATGGCTCTGTCTGAAAATCTATTAGCGGGGGCCATGATGATTAGGCGTTAAATTTGGGAGTGCCTTATTTTCGGAGAAATCCACAATTCCATACATAACATTGGGGATACGCAATCAATTATTGGGATATCAATTTGTTATTTTCTTGGGGACAATGGGGGTATAATGGGATCTGGCAAATGAACCAACAACGACGGGAAGAAACGTGTGAAATGATATGAATGCTGTCATCTGCATTTCGGCCATTGATGGCCATTAAAGAATGAGAATATTATGTTTTAAGCAATGGGATGGAAAGATATCGAATGGGTTACCATGCGCTTTGTCTATTTTCAGATCAAATTCATTGGCATTGCAAAGGGGCGCCTACATGATGGGAATACATCGCCTAATGCAAGGGACGTTTCTGGTATGTTCCCGAGCTCGCAAACAACCCAAAACCCTTGCCCCCCGCTCTCTGTTGAATAAACCCACCATCTGTAGTGGTGAATATAGTTTGTATGCAAGTGCCATGTTCAACGCAACTGCTGCTTTTGGTTTGCTTCTGGACTAAACAATGTTCAAGTCTCACTCTCATTTGCGTCCTAATTTAGTTTGCATTGCTCTAGATTTAGATGCATGAGTCTTCAAAGACTCCTTGACCCTCAAAAGTACCACAATTGTTTAAGCATGTTTTGGTATTTAAATGTAATTTCTATGGGGTGAATGAGTTTTCACATTCAGTACTTAACCTCTGGTAATCAATCTTAGCAATGGACAATCCATCATATGAGTGTTGTTCGATCATTTTCCAATATTTTCCAATTTCAATGTCCATTTAGCTAGGATTGTCCCATTTATAGATCTTATTTTTGTGTTTTGTTGTTTTATTTTCTCTTTTATTGACATGGCTATGGAGGATTTTCCAGCCATGGTTACAGGTGGAAATCCACAAGGGTGACCTTTCAGTGGCAGCGATCGATACGGAGAGGCCTCGGCCTCGGTGGGTGATTCCAAGATGGTTGAAGTATGTTGAACCATGGAATTTTATGACTTTCCATACCCTATGGATCCAAGTACCTTCTTAGGAAGTGTTTGGGGTATAATTTACTATAATTTGGAGGCTTAAGTCTTAAGTACCTTCTCAGACAGTGTTTGGATCCATAGGGATATATATTGGGAAATTCATAATCCCAACTGACGAACTCCATCATTTTTCAGAGGGGTAGGTCAACCACCAACAAATAATGTATATCAAATGTATATCAACTATCAGATATATATAAACTATACTATGTTGAAGTGGTTAAATATCCAATGTACATATATCAAAGTGCGTTCTTGTGTTTCAACAGGTTTATGTTGCATGTTTAAATGATGGTCGGAAAAAGTAGTTGATTATCTCATGTACATCCCATTAGCTTCCCATGTATATATAATAACTTTATAATATGATGAACATGTTGGTTAAATATAGCTAAATAGTATTCAACGTTCCCATTCATGATATTGTTAAGCATGTTGATGTCGAGAAGATAAGGAGGTTCCATGAAGATATCCAGACATGGTTATTTCTTGTGTTGGCAGCTTGGGGGGTGATTTGGCTATGGTTCAAAACCCTGGTACCTAGTCAAGCTGACATTAGCTTGCAAATAGATGTTCATCCCACTATAGTAACGATAGTAATGATAGTAATAGCTTCTGACTCACCCCATCTCATCCCCATTTTCCGTTTTTTTTTGAAATGTTCTGTTTTTGTGGTTCCCCATAGGGGTGATTTGTTGGACATTGCTGGAATTTCCCATGTGTTTGTTGTCCGAATGTTCTGAAAAAAACGGCGGAGTTCTGGAGTTCTGGGTCTCCCTGAAAGACCACCAAGAACATTCGGTCGGTAGCTCCAAAACGACTAAGTAATAGATCTCTCACTTGACCGAGAATGGAACAAAAGAAGTCAACTGTTATTATCATGTGGGTAAACAATACTGTAATATCATGTAATATCTGTTTCATGTATTATCATATCGATTTCTTTTTTGAGGGGTCTATAAAAACAGGATACACGAGGATACAATTTATTTCCATCATAATTGTTGCGGATGGTATGGATGGTCATCAAGTGATCCTATCAGCAATGCTCGAACATGGCGCCTATCAAAGTGGTGGATATGGCAGTTTTCATCATGTCCACTAGGTCAAATATCGTAACATGATGTAAAATGTGGTAATGAACATATTGTAAAAGATGGTAAACTATGGGAAGAGGACAACATGGGATAGCAAGGTCAACATTTACTATAGCTTTTTTGGGATCACCTCCAGCCTTAGGAGATGCATTCCGTACTACCTGGTGGAACTTCTTCCAGGAGTTGCTGTCCCTTGGGCTTCGATGTTTGATCGATACCTGGGGATGCTGACCAGCTAGCCTAGCATAGCCCAGGACAAGTGGATGCCAATGCTACATATTTTTGTTCACAGGCCGGTACTACACACATTTTGGGTATGGCCGGATTGCCGGTATGGCTCAAATTTATTCAAAGATGTCAACTCCCAAAATGGAGAGTCTTATACTAAACCTGACCATTTTTAACGGGTCGAGTCCATTGGTATTTCAACTGAACCCAAACCCATTGTGATGCTCGACAGCATTCTGGCAGAAACTTCGTCCTGGCACAGACTTAGCCTTCTCCGATGGGGAGGCAATGCAAGTGTGGAGACGTTTCCTTACATGGGCTAATATGTGTTTCATTGATTTTCTAGACTGATTACTGTGATTTCATGGGGATATTTCATGGGATAAGGGCACAATATGTGTTTGGATGTGCCTGTCAATGGGGTAATTAGGCCCACTTTATGGCAATGTAGTACGGAATTCGATGATTACCCCTGGCCCTGGACTTAAGGGTGCCCTGTTTTCACACAAAACCAGATATTTGTCACGGTATGTTCCTTTTTTGACATGTTCCCTGACTGGGAGAACGTTCTTGGCAGTTGATGAGTTAAGTCAAGTTATACAGTTTTGCTCTCACATTTATTCCCATAGTCGGACAGTCGGTATCTCAATCATGTGCTGAGGTGGGCGACTTTTCATCAAGTGCTCAAGCTGTCAAGAGACTCGTGGAATGGCCGCCGAGCCGGCGACGATTGGGTTGGGGCAAAAAATATGGTGACCTGCATGATAAAGATCAGCCAGTTGTACTTGGTGGCTCATCCCACTTAGTAAATGGGTTAAGTAGGGTTAATCCACTTATAACTGGGGTTATAACCCACTTACCAAGTGGGATGAGCCACCAAGTATGGTTACTTTTTGATCGTCCAGTTTTATCACTGGATATGACATACCCTCTGGTAAACTAACATAGCTATGGAAAATCCGTATATTCATTGGCAAATCAACTATCATTGGGCCATTTTCTATAGCTATCTTAATTTACCAGAGGGTAGTTACATAACTGGGGTCCGATTGGAGTTACTGGGATGCCCATCCAAGTAAAGAACAGGGGAACTTATGAGCCGCGGAAAAAAAAAAACATGTTAATATCCCTGATGACCATCCAAGTATATATATATGTATATATATATATGTATATATATATAGTGTCACAGTGGATTTCCACGTGATTGCAAGCTGCTCTTGTATAATTTCCCTTGACAATGAGGCTTTTGATGTACTTTTGATGGATTTCCAATGGATGATTTGGAGAAAAACTGCTCCACTTGATGGAGGGGCGACTACACCAACCCCCCTTCACAGGCACGGGAGTCTAAATGTCAAACTGAAGATAGTAATGATCATGACAGCTGGAAACTATACAACTTTTTGATTTTTCCCAAGTTAGGACCTAACCACCACTGTTTGTGGTGGTAGAAATGTGATTTGGCTCAAATCCCTCGCTGATTGTGGCCACTACTTGGTAAATAGTAAATACCAACAAAAGACATTGGTACTTTGTTGCTGAACATTCTGCTGGGTAAATTTGAAACGTGTGTATTGGTTACTTCCACCAAAATCCCACCAAACACCATTGCACGAAACAAACAGACTGTAATCATAGTTGGTACCCTCCAGTTGATTAAGATAGACATGGAAAATACACATCTAAGATAGTTTCCAACTGGATAGTTTTTCGATTGGGAAAATACACCACTTCAAGATCATTTCCCTCCAGTTGATTAAGATAGAAATGGAAAATACACCATCTTTAATGGGAAAATCCACTATAAATGGTCATTTTCAACAGCTATTAATGATCATGTCCAATCGCGAAACCCATTCCGTGCCAGTCTCCAGCGTCGCTTGGACCCGCAGCTGGCGGCCGAAGGGGTCAGAGAGGTGCCGGACGGTTTTTCGACGGCGGGTCCACGCAGGGCTTAATAAATGTCTAGTTGTACCCGGCCTGGTAAACTAACAGTTTGCTATTGAAAATGGCCCAGTCGAAATAGTGGATTTAGCCAGCTATAAAATGGTGGATCTTTGCATAGTTATGTTAAGTTATGTAAACGTTTACCAGAGGGTAGAGCTGGAGATGGGGTCATAGTCATAGGGTTTCCATCAATGGGGTATCCCAAATAGCTGGATGATGACTGGGGGTACCCCTATTCAGGAAACCTCCATATAGATATTGGGGATACCCAACCCGAAAAAAGCAATAGTTATATTGGGGTTATATAAGTTATATATATATATTAAGTTATTCATATGGACAACTGCTCATCTAATAATAGGGGTTTAACCGTTTAACCAACCAAAAAAAAGGATATCTAGTGGATATTAATATACGTATATTACAAACATATTAGTGGGTATTGGGGCTTAATAATTTCTTAATAAATGTCCCGGAGGGATGTGGTTCACATCACGTGAAAACAGTATTTGTTGGAGATCAATTCCCTTTTTTTGTTTGGTGATGTTCAATTCGGACATTTACCAACCCCTGAAGCTGGTTTGTGGTTTGAAATTTATGTTTAATCCTACCAATTGGACCATCAATCAATGGGGATATAACCCATGATAGATGCGGACATTGCATATCTAGCTACATTTTCTGGTTGGTGGTTTGGAACATTTTCTATTTTTCCATACATTGGGATAATCATCCCAACTGACTAATATTTTTCAGAGGGGCTGAAACCACCAGTTTTTGTTTGGGTCAAAACATGTCAAATCCCTAAGATGCATGGTTTACTGGATCATAGCCATCAGCCATACTCTTGGATGCGTAGCTCTTCCCGGGACTAGATGGGTTTTGCCATTTGATCCCATTAAAGTTAAACCGACTTAGCCGGGGATCAACTTTAAGCATCAAGTCTTTTGGGAAACGCCTTGAGATGGCGAAACCGCAGCTATGGACATCTATGGACCCAATATTTGCTGGGATGAACTTGTATATGAACATCCATCTACCATCATCTACCAGCGATTTTGAGACCCAGGAGCCCCCAGCCAGGGCGCCAGCATGCGCCAGCCCCCAGGATCGCTTGCACGAGGACTTCTTCGAAGTGGGTGATCGACTCTTTAGCAACCCGATGGGATTGGTAAACCAGATCTGGTTGGTTTTTTTTCTCAAACATTTGGCTGGTTAATAGTGGTTAACAGTGGTTAATAATCATTATCAATGGTGATATATCTGGTTCATAGTGATGGTTTTTATAGGGTTTCAAACATTTGGTGTTGTTTTCAACCATAAAAGGATGATTGCTTGAGATGACGATTTTTTTTTGGGCTAAAACCACTAACCATTGGAAATGGAAACCGTTGATGGTTTGGGGATAATCCCAGCAATAATCCAACGTGAATGAAGAGAGTCCCTGGAAATCCTTGCATCTCTACTCTTGCAATCACCACTTGGGGAAAGTTTTTCTTTTCCACTATCCCATCACAGTTGCTCTTTTCTAATGATTTTCACCGCGAACTTAAGGGTATCCATCTTGGCATGTGTGACAGGCGGCCTTCACACCGTTCTTTTGCATTCTTTTAAAAAAAGAGCTTGGTGAGGTCGCTGGAACAAATTCAATATATTCCACCATATAGACAGTTCATGGCAGTTCATAGTGTGAATTATATGTTATATTGTATTATATTATATTATATTATATTACATTTCATTATAATATATGACATTACATTATATTATATTATATTATATTATAATATATTATATTATAAATATATATATATATATATTGAATTTTGAATGTTGATTGCTTTTACATCCCTCCATAGATCTACCGTACCACATGAATCCAAATGACTGGTACATGTGAAGACTAGGACAGTTTGTTTTCACAACTACTCAGACCTTCCAACTACCCATATTTTATCCATGACCAATCCCTTAAAAACTATAGGGGTATCCTTTTTCTGGATATTATTCCAAAAATTCCCATATATCTCATTGAGTTCTTGGAATATGTGTTTTTTGAAGTCAAGTTATGCCGGAATAAGATTTTATTATTCTGAGGTACCCTCTTGTAAACTAACATAACTATGGAAAATCACCATTTTTTACTGGGAAAACTCACTATAAATGGCCATGTTCAATAGCTATGTTAGGTTACCAGAGGGTATGGTGACGGGGGTATACCCTTAAGGCATCCCTCATTTTTATCCCATGTTCCAGCAAAAAGTCGACGCAGAATCTTGGGCATCTCCATCACAAACTTTACCCTCTGGTAATTTAACATAGCTATGGAAATGACCATTTATAGTGGATTTTCCTATTAAAAATGGTGATTTTCCATAGTTATGTTAGTTTACCAGAGGGTAAGCTATTTTTCCACACCGTTTTTTGGTTCCCTGCTATTCAATTACTGGAAAAAATTCTAGGTTTTTGTATTCCACTCGAAAAGTTTTTCGATTTGTTCGAGATATACCATTCAATTACTATACCCATGACGGATCCATGGTGCTGGTATATATTCTAACAATTTCTAACATAAAGGGGGTATATTGATGGGATATTATACCATATATTATACCATAATATACATGGATCCATGGTATATTTTTATGAGATCCATGGTGCTATCCATGGAGCACCATGGCACCATGGATCCGAGGCTCGATCCTGGCGGCACCTGGACGTGTCGGGCCGGGACCTCTGGAGAGTATCTGCGACCGACCTCGTCGAACACATCGAAGGGTCAACGTCAAAAAACCAGGAGGGTGGAGGGTAACACCTATTGTTTCGGGATCACTTTTGGGAGAAGTTGTTTTTTTTTGGGGTTTAAATCTTGAAAGTGATTTCAATGTTGTTCAACCTTTGATTTTGAATTTGAATCCATTTGCACCGAGATCTTTCAGGGTGGTTCTGATACCAACAGCCAGCACCTGTTTTGTTTTTCACATCATTCAGGCTGGGATGTAGCAGGGACGGATAAAACGACTGAGGCATCAGCTCAACTTGCTGTGTTTGTCCATGGAGCGAAGGTTGGCCGATGTCGACGCTGGAGCGGTGTGTCTGAAATCATGGTACCCCAATTTTGTATCAAGTTTTCTCTATGAAACATGGCTTTTATGAATAGTATTGTGGCGTACCCCGGTTTGTCGAAAACATCGTGGTTAGGCTGTAAAACGAGGTAGGAACACCCCGAGAACAAGGTAGGCATCGCACGCAAAGAACTAAGCTATTCAAAACAAGTGCAGCATTGGAGAATGAGGTCAGACCCCAAAAAACGTGACGGGACTGGAGAACGAGGTAGGAACACCCCGTCAAATGCGTTTTGTACCAAATGACTTCTGCGGCTCATGTACAGATGCGTATGAGGAAAAGCAACATGCTCCATTGCAAGTATCATGGATTTTCTGTCACCAAGAAATCAACAACATTGGGAGCTCCACGCAGAGTGAAGTGTTTTTGAAGGCCATCCCAACGATCAATATCCTGACGACAAATTCTGATCTTTGGATCTTTAGAGCCCAAGTTGCTGGATCTTCGCCCTGGCGTCAGAACGCCAGGAATCACTGGTCCAGGGAGTCCCCAACGGCCCGGATTTTGTGGGGCTTGGAGAATCGACTGAAAGGCTTCGGAGAGGACCTGTCGGACCTGGACCGGGTCTGGGAACCATGGGAATTTTCACGTTTTAGGACACGTTTTGCTCAATTTTAGGGGACATGTTAACGTAAATATTCCAGCACCATGGAGTAATATGTTCTGGTGGTTTGGATCATTTGTTGATTTTTCCATATGTTGGGAATAGTACTCCCATTTGACTAATATTTTTCAGAGGGGTTGAAACCACCAACCAGTGTTGATATATGTATATATATATATATGTTGTATTCCCAATGTAACACCCTTTACCAGGTTGAAAAAAACTCCGATTCCGACGTCGCGTTGTCAACGCAGGACGCACCAAACCGAGCGGCGTCCAAACCAGGCGCCAAAAAGGCGGTGTCGCGACAAGCAAACCAGGCAGATGCCGTTTGGACCCATGGACATCAATGGACTATGGATTGAGTTGCCCTCCAGTAAACCGACCAAAAACGATGGACAGTCACCATGTTTTATTGAGGTAAATCAATTATCGGGCAATTTTACATAGCTAATGGAAAAGGGGTATTCCCCAAGTCCTCATTTTTCTGTGAAAAGCAAAGTTTTTTGCAGTTGGAGCGCCTCATGTTCAGACAAACCCATTTCAAGAGTGTCATATGGAGGTTTCCTAAAATGGGGGGTACCCCTAAATCATCCAATTTATATATTTATATGTTTCATTAACCATCAAGCTATTGGGGTATCCCCATGACTATGGAAACCTCCCTATATTGTCATTTGGTTGGTGGTTTGGAACATGTTTTACTTTCCATAATATGGGATACTCCTTCCCATTGACTTTCATATTTTTCAAGATGGTTGTTTTACCACCAACCAGATTATTATTAACCATCATGAACTATATAATAACCATATATACCCATATATTAACAATTATTAACAATATATTAACATTATATTGACCATCATTAACCATATATTAACCATATATTAACCATATATGTATCGTTTTCCAATTTTCCCACTGGTCGCGGCTTGGTCGTGTCCTTCTCCGCGCCAGTCCTACGGTGAACCGGATCCCGGCGCCGCGTTCGGGCCGGGGCCCTTCCAGAGGGTTGAGGGCGGCGTGACCGTTGATCCAGGACGGTGTGGAACAAGAATCGGCTATAGCAGTAGGCTATAGGTTATGACTAATGGTGGTTTAATAGTGATTTACTGGTGATTTAATGGTGGTTTAATGGGCTTTAGTGGGATATAGTGGTATTTAAATGGGATTTACCCTCTGGTTATGACATTCACAGTTCGCCATGGAAAGATCCAGCATTTTTAAGTTCGGTAAACCATCTATTTCGATTAGGGCCATGGATTCCATGGCTACTACTATGTTAAATAACCAGAGGGTAGAATGAGAGTTGGGAGCCTGTCATGTAAACATGAGGGGCTTGGTGGTCTCAGCATGTCCCATGAAGAAAGCTTTCCCTGGCGATGTTGGGACACCCCAGCACTGGATATAGGAAGACTATGCTGGGAGATGAGAGGATTTGATACAATTTTTGTTAAAACATAGGATTATCAAATCCTCTCATGATAAATGTTAAACATCATTGATTATAAAACATTGATGTTATAGGATGTTTGAACCATGATAAATGTTAAACAATGTTTGTGCAAGCGACCATTAACAGATGTTCCCAAGAATTTGGGACATGGCAGATGACAATCCACTTGCAGTCAAATGGCTGTTTCTGCACGGCTAGAGGCCAGTTAGGACAAACACAGACATCGAGTATTGTATTTTTTTGGAATTGAGGATTGTCATGTTTTCTGAGGGACCAAAGCTATTATATATATGTATATATATATATATATATGTTAATATATGTATATTATATATAGTATATGTTAATATATGTATATTATATATAGTAATAGATCACATATATATATATATATACATATATATATATACTCTGTATATGTACATATTCCAGACCAGACACCGGCTCAGCACCTGAGGTTGGTGGTCTTGATCTCCAATCAGACCAGAGGGAGCACAGTGGCGGATCCTTGGATGTATTAGTGGTTGGTGATAAATCACTACTATAGATCGTATATTTAAGTAATATATTTAAGTGATACTATTTAGTAATTATAGTAGTATATTATATTTAAGTAATTGCTACTATATTAGTGTATACTATATTAGTGATAGTATATATATATATATATAATTAGTAAGTAATACTATGATACTAATATAGCTGGTTGGTGGTTTGGAACATTTGGATTATTTTCCATAGATTGGGAAGTTCATAATCCCAACTGACTTTCATATTTTTCAAAGGGGTTGAAACCACCAACCGGATAGTGATTTATCACTAAGTGATATTACTAATCACTACTTAGTGATAAATCACTGTTAGGGATGAATTGTTGTGATAGATCACTCTATAGAAAAGTAAAACGCAGACTTAATTATATATATAGTGATAAATCATCGTTCTATCATTTTAGGGTGTACGAAATGTAGTAAAGACCGTGTTCAGGGCTTGGAAATCTGATGGCTCTCCTGTACTTAGTGAGTCCTCCAAGCATCTCTAAACCTTTGTTTCCAAATCCTTATCCAAAAGGATACCTTTGGCAAAAATCATGGGACGCACCATCAAGAAGCCCTGCAGGAATTGTTGAAACGACTGGAGGGTCCTCAGTGTCTCTTCCTGGAAGACACCTGTGGAAGTGCGTTGGAAGTCAGAGCCTCAACGGGCTAGCGGCTAGCGGTGGGTTGGTGGTTGGAAATAAACTTTCACAAAAAACGACTGGTGTGAGCACATTCACACCTGACACACCTGATTTGAATTTGAACCCATTACCTATAGTTTTTTTTAGTTGGCTTCATACTTGTTGTTGGAATCATCCCAGTGCAAGAATGTAAGATTATAAGACTAGCAGAGGTTTTCCGACCCTCTTTTAGAAAGTCCCCAATTGCATTTTCCCATGTAGACATGGCTTGAAGAAATCTGAAGCAGCTATACGTGCCGTGCGAACCGTGGTGCTTGGATCAATCTTAATTTTGTCACCCCAAAAGGACCATGAGAGGTTTCCTAAGTCACAGGGGTACCCCTAGGGCCCTAGTCATCATCCATTTATAGATGGATTTTCCATGAAGTAAACCATGAAGTAAACCATGAAGTAAACCATCCAGGGAACTTGGGGTAGCCATATTTATGGAAACCCAACTGGGAAAGGATTGGATGGTTTCCATACCATTGGTGGTTACCATTGGTGGAAATCTGGACACCTTTCCCATATTTACCCTCTGGTAATTTAACATAGCTATTGAAAATGGTCATTTATAGTGGATTTACCCATTAAAAATGGTGATTTTCCATAGTTATGTTAGTTTACCAGAGGGTATCAATCAATTCGATTCTTTCTCGACTGGGAAAGGTCCAGTCCTTGCAGAAGTATGATTTGATATCATCAAGTATCCAGGTCTGGGATTGTTGTCCGAGAGGCCAAGATCTTGCTTCAAAATGGAATTCATAAGGAGATGTCCAAATACCCTCTGGTAAACATACAAAAAACTATAGAAAACACCATTTTTTTATGGGTAAATCAACTATCAATGGCCATGTTCAATCATGTTAGTTTACCAGGCCGGGTAGATTCTGGATGATCTCCAAAATTCGGTTTTATTCATGGATTTAAACCATCATGAACCATGGTTCGAACACCAATAAATCCCATGTGTGTCCCCCAGGCCTTGGGATACAATTGCCATAGCAACAACGAAGAGCAGCAGGGGATGCCTAGAGCGAAGCTGTGGATGGTCAGATCAGCTACCCCCCAGCTAGCGGCCCTGGAAGACCCCAGGCCCTCACGAACTCTGGAGGTACCGACAAAAATGTTGCTGGCCCTGTTTGGTATAGTTCGAAAAAGGGGTATGAACTCAACCAATTAATATCGATGATCATTGATGATATTGATGATCTATGTTCTTGTTCGACAATCCCAAATATATATATATATATATTGGTTGTTTTAGTCACATAAAACCAACTTAAATATGTTGTTCAATCACATAAATCCAAGCAACAAACTAAGTAAACCATCATTTAAACCATCACATAAAACAAACGAAGTAAACCATAGTAAACCAACATCACCTCCGCGCCCACCTCCGCGCCATGGGCTGGCCATGGGCCGGCCATCGCCCTTAGGCGCAGTTGTTTATATCCTGGCCATGCCAGCCTCATCATCCAGACGGCCCCAGGCCTCAGGTGACGAATGGAGGTACCGTTCAAAATAAATCGCTGGATGGAGAAATATCATGGGAATTGATGATTAAAAATATGATGATTGATTTAAATATTCAAACATATCATGGAAATATGGAACATTTTATATATTGTTCATCTTGTTAAAATGATTCAAAATCTTTTGAACCTGGATGATTTGGGGCTAGATTTTGTGAAAGCTCTATCTTAAAAGTGAGTAAATTGAGACTTTGTGAATGACTTAACCTTAAGTACTCGTATCAGCCAGGGGCAATTTTTATTTAGCCATCAAACCATGAGGATTCAATGGGTGCAGTCGATGGCTGGAGAAATCATGTCGCGACCGAGCGACGTCACTGGATGCTGGTGAGAAAGGGGTAGCGATTTCCCGGCCGAACTTGGAAAGGCAGGCCATGTAGTACTGGCCGAAGTTATTTGTTTTGTCTAGTCATTAGTATGATCATTCTTCATCTGTGTGTTACACGCACCTTTGGCCTTAGGCTGAGCTTGAAAGGCAAGAGCCTGCATTGGTGCCACATGTGGCATGGCGTCGGCATGTGAGGGATCTCAGCCAGGACTCTGCGTCGCCCCATGGAAATGCTGTTGTGGTATCCCTTTGAGAGACCTCAAACACCTCTTTTAACTAAGTAATTGTGCCAACACGTTTTACTTAACTAAGACTGAATTGGAAGTTGGACTGAACTGGAATTTGCAATTTAGATTTTCCACCATCCACTGTCAAACACTTCCCTCCTCCAATTGTTGCTCTCCCAATATGCTAAGGCGGGCACACGCCACGTGCTGCACAGCATTTTGGAGTTGGGCAGTTCCTTATGGGGATCGGGCCCTAGAAGCCATGGTTTAGTATTGGATCTATTCATATCGTGGGGTATTTACTACTGGGGGGCGGGATTGACAGGGTCATGTTTTTTTTTTTAATGATGAGTATGGCTCAGAAATATTCACAAATATGGTCACCCCGAAATCAATGATTACCCTCTGGTGAACTAACATAGCAATGGAAAATCACCATTTTTAATGGGAAAATCCACTATAAATGGCCATTTTCCATTGCTATGTTAGTTCACCAGAGGGTAAATACATAGAAAAGATGCTACATCAATGATCAATCTGAGGTGGTCCAATGGAATACAACATGCATCAGGTCGTCATACCATGCCATAGCAATCTCCGAACTTGTGCTTTTTGTAGATGTCTATAATACATGAATGCATAAAAAAGACGTCCCTAACCATGAGCGGATTTCGTCCTAACTATGAACCGACAAATTCTTGACCATGATCGAAATATAGTCTTAAACATGGCCAGGATTCTATTCTTAACCATGAGCATGTTTTTCACTTAACCATGAAATATCGGATTATTTTGCATGATGGGTCTAAACACTTTTAATTAATGTAATTTGGAAATAGAACTTTCCGAAGCTGGGGTCTTGGAAGATCAGTCCTCAAAGTTGTTTTGGTGAAATAAATGCCATGAAAACAACTTTGGAGTCTCCTGAGGTGCATGAAGATTTTTCGAGTTGCTATACCCGACAGATATTCAGAGGCCCATGATATTCAGCGGTTTACACGGGAAAATCTAGAGGACACCCATGATATTCAGAGCTAAACACCATGCTTTCCACCATGCTATCCTCCAAATCTGCTTGGTGGTTTGGAACATGATTTTTATATACTTTTATGACTTTCCATATAATGGGAAGTTTATAACCCCAACTGACGAACTCATATATTTTTCAGAGGGGTAGGTCAACCACCAAGCAGATTTTTTTGTTTCCACGTCATAATTCCGGGTATTCATCACTGAGTCATAGCGAGGCCCAGAGAGCTCCATCTGGATCATGGATTTTCGTTGGAGGGCCCAACTGGCGGCTTCAAAGGGCCGGTCTCTGTATGTCTCTGTTCAAAAGTTCGGACCAGGCGACAGCATCAGCGGTGAGCCAGCCTCGAACTAGTCATCGTGTGTATATATATATAATTTATGTATATATATATATATATGCGTGCATATGCATATTAATATCATCACTACTAGCAGTTTAAGCAATATACATTATATACATTATACACATTTGTCAGTAAGCAACTAGTCATGTAACTACTATATACGGTTTTCTGATATTTTCGAGATCTCAGATATCTTGGACCGCCCAGGCCCTGAAGCCAAATGCATCGGGCAAAAGCCGTTAGCTGAGCAGTTGAAGGATGAACCTCAGAAGAGGTCGGGAGAAACACTTCGATTCAGTCCTTTCTGGCTCTGGTCATTGGAGGTACCCATATATACCCTATGGATCCAAACACGGTCTGAGAAGGTACTTAAGCCTCCAAATTATAGTAAATTGTACCCCAAACACTTCCTAAGAAGGTACTTGGATCCATAGGGATATATATATATATAATATACATATAGGGTATAGTGTAAAATCAACACTTTCCATATCCATAAAGAACTGGTTGGTGGTTTAATAATATGGTTTAATGGTGATTATATAATGGTGAGTAATCATGGTGATTAATGATAAATTAACTGGCTGGTGGTTTGGAATATGGTGGTTAATAGTGATGGTTGTTATAGTGGTTAAAGATGGTATAAACCAACAACAATGGGAATATGATGGTTATATACTGGTTGGTGGTTTGGAACATTTTTTATGTTCCCCAATAGTTGGGATTGTGATCCAATCTGACTTTCATATTTTTCAGAGGGGTTGAAACCACCAATTAGTATATATCATGTATGGTGAATTTTCACCCCCATGTAATCTATGGGAGGGCTCTCATGGGTTTAGTGAACACTAATGGAGAAACATGGCAGCCCTGCAAGCCAATGTATAGCCATCGTAGGGAAGCCATGTCTGTGCACAGGAGATTGGAAAATCAACTGGGGCTGCTTAATTTCGCTGGATAGGATGTATGCTGAGAGTAAACTGTAGATTTTTTATGGCATTACCGGCATTACCACATAAAATCGACTATGGCTATGGGTCAAGAATGATGTCGCTTCTTGACTTACACCGTCAAGTTGATGGATATCTAAATTCATGAGGAAATAGAAGCTACCCTCTGGTAATTAGCTATTGAAAATGGCCATAGAAATAGTTGATTTTCCCATTAAAAATTAATGATGAAAATCGCGATTTTTCATAGCAAAAGGAGCTGGTACTGGTCCAGATCTGTCGATGGCCCTTGATCCATCCCTGGGTTGCAAGGCTAAAGCTGGTCAAGAAACCAGACGTGCTTCTGGGGATGCCTCCAGAGACGGTTGAGCCTTTGGAACCCTCCAAGGATGAGGCGCTGCAGTGCGACGACTTTGTTTTGATGGCTTCTGATAGTCAGACCTGTTACCCAAACATATTATAACTGGCTGGTGGTTTCAAACATTTATTTTATTTTCCATAGTATATGGGAATATATGGGATAATCCTTCCTATTGAATAATGTGTTTCAATATGATTAAAACCACCAATCAGATAGTCATATTAACCTTGCCTTTAGCAATCAAAAAGGTCACTTTATGCCTCAAAATGTCAAGGGTCAGAAGTATCACTGCGGCTTCTTTTGCCAGGGTATTCCCTACCACAGCGTTGATGACAATTGGTGTCTTTTGCCTACATTCAGAAAGCCACTTATCCCATCTTGTAACGGCCAGCGGAAGGCCCCAGTTCGCTTTCCCACAGAGACCCCATGGGTCGGATGCCCAAGACCTATTGGCCCCATTTCGACCTGTCAACTCAGTGGAAGGTGTCCTGGGATGTCTGGGTATGTTGAACAGGCTCGGCCAATGACATTGAATGATAAACCCTGGCATGTTCTGCCTATCGAAAGCCGTACTTTGTTTCTGATGATTCCTCAACTTAGCCATACTTGTTTGGAAGCTTTGCGAATAACATCCCATGTGATTTGATGTATTTTGACAAGAGATCTGTTTTGACAAGATCTCTCTTCGCTTGTTGTTACTTCATTTCAAATCCTGAGTTCGCGATTGCTTAAATATATGACTGGTTGGTGGTTTGGAACATTTTTTATTTTCCATCATATATGGGAACATCCTTCCCATTGACTTTCATATTTTTCAAGATGGTTGTTTTACCACCAACCAGATTATTATGAACCATACTTAACCATATATTAACCATATATTAACCATATGTTAACCATTTATTAACCATATATTAACCATATATCAACCATATATTAACCATATATTAACCATATATTAACCATATGTTATGGACTTTCAAGATTTCAGTCACGCTTTGGGTCCCCAGTTCTTTTTGCTTCGGCCGTTGACCCGAGGCCATTCGACTGGCAGAGTACCAAGCGATGCATCAGCAGTCGCTGGAGCGAATGAAGTCCATGAAGGCTGGGAACAGTTGGATAATAAACATGTATACTGTTACAATTATATTGTATACATATATGAAATTATATACAATTATCAAAGGAAGTTTAGGGGGAGAAACTTCCGTGTTACGGACTTTTAGAATGTCAGGGAAAGAGTTAGTCAAAGAAACAGTTAGTGAGGGAAAGAGTTAGTCAAAGAAAGAGTTAGTCAAA
>Ga0126342_10001259_pt1:0-32500 | contig 34672 bp, 22 predicted proteins | sample Cyp1metagenome_FD_92528 | JGI IMG/M metagenome (GOLD analysis project Ga0126342, IMG submission 92528) | Coral microbial communities from Lord Howe Island, Old Settlement Bay, Australia - Cyphastrea 1 metagenome | ecosystem: Host-associated > Invertebrates > Cnidaria > Coral ...
ATCTGTGTGTTTCTGCTATGCTCAGGGTTTTTGACTTTCCAGCTGCGTTGGCTCCGCTGACTCCGTTCAACCTTGGCCATCCTGTGACTGCCGGACAGAAGGAGAACGGCCACAGCATTTCCAAGGGCATCAAAAGCTTGGATAAAAAAGCAGACCATCACCAATGCCTCATTCTCCTCAATATAAACCGCAAGCATAGCAAAAACACGTGCTGGAACAAGCAGAAGCGTGAACACGAGGCTACATGATACACCCGCCCCTTGCAGACCAGCAAACCTTCGGGCTCGTCTCAAAGAAGACCTTGCGGAGATGGACGCCTCATTGGTTTCTGCCAGGCGACAAATCCCCCGCAGCTCCAAAAAAGACTCTCGGAAAGAGCAAATGGCCACTATGCTAGCTGCAACATTGCACAGCAATGTGATGCCTCCTACTGCGCACAGACTGAACAGACCTGTGAGGAAAACAATGCCGAGGTTGTTATTAATCCTGTGGGTGATCCCATAGAAAATGACCGCAATGGGAAGCAAAGCCATTGCTGCCCCAAAGACTTGGGCCCACATCAGTGTGCGAAAGTGGATGCTGTTGTAGTCCCGATTAGAGGATTGCTCCAAGAGATCCAGCCGTGAAGCGATGAGTGTCTGCATCCAGAAGGAAGCAGCGAGATACAGCAGCAATCGGCAGCATGCAAGCCCGGAATACCAAATTTCACCTCCGAAGGCTGGGCCTGGTATCACTCCATACCTGCAAACCCCTTCACCTAGACTGTTCATTCCCAGTGAGCCCAACATGGCTTGAATCCAGTTGACTATGGCATAGCCACACGCCCACTTTGTATGACCTGAAGCTTCAGCCCTTCTCACGAGAAAGGCTGCTACACAGCCGGCTCCAAAACTCGACAGCATCAGCCCAAAGAAGAAGAGCCGCGTCTTGAGTGGACAGGGAGGAGGATCTTCCGATGTGTTGTCATACAGGCCGTAGTTCCAGCCATGAGGATACTCAATATCGGCAGGCCACAGCAAAACACTCGCAGTGGCATTGATCACAAAGACCAGCACGTACGATCGGGGCAACCATCTGGAGCAAGGTTTTTGGACCGATGGATCTCCTGAAGACTTTTCAGTCTCCGAACTTGCAGAGCTCGCATCAGAACTCGCCAAACTGGAAATGGTCATGGAATGTCATAGAAGTGAAACAAGAAAACAACCCAAATGGCTGCAAATGGCTGCAGTATCGATGTGATCTCTCGTATCTCCCTCAAAGAAATAGACGCGTCCACCTCTAATATTCTCAGAGGCTTAACAAAAACAGATTCTAGATTTTCCAAACCTCTCAATATGCATTTCATCGAAATCTCTTTTGTTTTGAACTTTCGATCTTTAGAGGTCACATTGACGTTTCAGAGTTGGTCAGAACAAATGTCAATTTTCTGTTGACCAACCCACCCTTTTGTAGTTGAAACGCCTGCAAATGTTGTTTAAAAATTGGTGTTCAAGACTGGTCAAATCTGAAATTCCAACTAAAACATTGCTAATCTTAGAGACCCTGAGAGAAATCCACGACGGTTCGTCTCTCGCCCATTTCAATGGCAAACACATGCTCACAAAATGCCAAGGTTTACAACAAATTTACTACTGAAATCACCATGTCTGTTGGTCAAATCAACATTTATCACCGGTTAAATCTTCTAAAATCATCATTTCTGCTAATGTGGGTAAAACAATGCCGTAAACACACCATCCCCCAGTCATCAGCATTTTTATAGGTGCTATGTTTACCATTCCCAGTCATGGGCGGTAAAGTCATGGCGAGCTGTTTTACCCACATGATTCATTAATAACATTTAATAACTATATCATATCACATTCATCTCCGATCCCATTCATATACCATTGATATTCATGAAAACCATATATGGAAACTTGGCATTCGCATATTCAACAGTATTCAACCATATGAATCCATGTGCCATTATAATGTACCACCCATATATTCATTAATCATTCGTATACCATTTATATACCCTCTGGTAAACTAACATAGCTATTGAAAATTGCCATTTATAGTGGAATATAGTGGATTTTTCCATTAAAAATTGTTAATTTTCATAGTTATGCTAGTTTACCAAAGGGTATACCATTCATATATGGGTAAGGTAAGTTTTAATGGCACCAGACTGACGGATGGCCCATTTTTTGGCCAAAAAACCCATGGGCTTGGCCACCAGGTGCAGGATGAACTCGATGCAGAAGATGGTGCCCGTAATCTAGGCAGGCGATTCCCTAGGAAAATGGAGGTTTGAATGGGAAAACCATAGGAAAACCATAGGAAAATGGAGGTTTGAATGGGAACACCATAGGAAAACCATAGGAAAACCCATAGGAAAACCATAGGAAAATGGAGGTTTACCCTCTGGTAAACAGCCACGAACAACTATGGACAGATCCCCTTTTTTGTAGCTGGGTAAATCCACGACATTTCGACTGGGCCATTTTTAATAGCTTTTTGTATGTTTACCAGAGAGTATATCCAACAATAACCCAGTATGATCCCATCATTATTCCGTTAACATCCCTATTAAACCATATTAAACCATAGCAAACCCATTAAACCCATGGATATGTTAGTTTACCAGGCCGGGCAAGTGGTGATATACGACATAATGGAGGTGTCAAAGATCAGCAGGAACCAACTGAGACGATGTCTTCACAGAATAGCTGGCTCATGGCATACCAGTATGATCCAATACCCTCTGGTATACATACAAAAAGCTATTTGAAAATGGCCATAGAAATAGTGGATTTACCCAAAAAAAAAATGTGATTTTCCATGATTATGATTTTTCATGGTTATGTTAGTTTACCGGAGGGTATATGGCCTGGCATCTCTTCAATTTTGCTATAGCAACACCACAAATTTTAAAGCATTCCGAACGCCAAAACAAACTTGACATCTATTCACGATTGGAACAAAGCTAAACTGAAATTTGCTATTGATTATTTTATCCCAATAGTTGAGTGCATGTCATTGGTTAGCGTCAATGGTTGCTAGAAAATGAACACATTAATCTAGATCAATTAGTTAGACATCATAATTGAATTGTACCCATAATGCCCATGGGGTGGCATATTGACCTTACATTTCACCTATGAATCACACAGTTTCGCAAGTAAATCTACGAGCCCCATGGACAGTGTAGGATAGTAACTCACCACTGTTAGATTAGTTCTATTAGTTATATGTTATATATATACACATTTATATATACACACCTCTTTTAGGTGGATGTTACATGCTTTTTGAAAATGATTTAACCGCGGATGCCCTGCCAAATAGGTAGCATCAAAAAAACATATCCTCAATTTAATAAATCTTGACTATCAATCGGGGAGATGATCCCAAACACAGTTTTCCAAAAATTATGAACAGAAATCAATAGAATTCACACATCCCCCATGAATAAACCCCGAAATCATGTGTTAAAAAGGCCGTGTTTTTTCGGCCCCTGAAAAGCTCGAAGAAACAATTTCCACCAGCGTCAACACGAAGCGCACCTGGATATGGGGCATCCCCGGTGTTTTTGGTGACGAAAACAGGTGATTTTGCTGTGAATTTTTGAGACTGCAACGAGATTCATATAATATGCTGGGGTTTATGATGGTTTCCTGGTGAAACCATAAAATAACACCAATAGATAATCTGGGGGGGGTTATAAAATCAACCATCATGGAGATATATGGGGGTCTTAAAGGATATAACCAACAATGTGATAGCCGGGCTTGTGAAGATAAGGGCAATGCCCCAGAGTTGCCATCCAAATGGAAAACAATATAGCACACCATTGAATGCTGCGTACCTGAATTATCTCCGGACAAACATGGAAACAACTCATTTATAATTCGATAATGTCTGAGGTAAAACCCTGCTTTCTGAACTGACCAAACAAGCTTGATCCAGTCAACATCACTTGCCCAAAACTTCTGATCAATACTGATTGTCAACGATGACTGGCCATCAAATATGAGTATATTTTACATGTATAGTCTAATTATACTTATAGTTATTTACATATACAAGTATATATATATTATAAATGTAGATCCGAATAATTCAATCCAGCTAGTCTGTTCTTTCTGATCATCAAAATAAGTGGGTTAAACCATTGCCGAGGCACGCTAACTTACCAAACAAATATCTACATATACAAAGAGAGATATATATATATATACATATCCATAGAGTAACCCCCAAGTAAATAGAACGTATGAGTATAATCTACTTGGGGTTATTGACATGGTGTTGCATAATCTTAGATCCTCTTAGAGCAACGCTGAACAACAGCGGTTTGCAAGTGTTGCATGCACTACCTATTGATAGTTGATTTATAGTTGATTTATAGTTGATTTGCCATGATTTACCTATTAGAAATGGTCTGGTTGGTGGTATACCTACTCCTCTGAAAAATATGAGTTCGTCAAATGGGATTATTGTTCCCAACTGAATGGAAACATAAAATTCATGTTCCAAACCAGCAACCAGATAATCATATATAATAATGGGTATATTAAGCCCTGTATGAAAAATGGATTGATGACCATTCCCCAAGGACTGGGTATGGTGTATCATCCAACTTGTCAGCAAATGGTTGATATATTCGTCATCCCCCTAATATTAAACACCATCCAAACACCATGCTTTATTCAGGGATACAAACACATATTTGGGACCATACAATGGGGGGTGTTGAATATTCGGGGGATGGGATTAGTCCATTCCAATCCCACTATATCCCATTGTATTCCATTAAGTCACCAGTATAATCCCATTAAACCACCATTCTAATCACCAGTATTAAATAAGCCCATTGTATTCCATTATATCACCATTATATGCAATATTCCCTAAAAATCAAAATCCCAGGAGCTCGTGAAATTTAATACATCATTATAATCACCAGTATTAAGCCCATTTTCCATAGTTTTTGGATGTCTTTTCTCTACCAGGGGCTAAAAATTCTCGGGGCCTCGGATCCACTGGCTTCCACTTCGGGGATGGATTCCAACCTTCGGCCATGGCGGCCATGGGAGGATGGCAAATCCAGTTGTGATTTACATGGGTGAAACATGATGGAACCCATAGAAAATCATGGAAAATGAATGGAAAATCATAGAAAATCATAGGCATCTAATGGAAAATGCATTGAAAATGAATGGACATGATGTTGGTGTTGAATTCGCGTGGCTTTGAACATATCCATCTTTTTGTTTCCTGACGAATAATTACAGGTGGGTTTGAAAACGGCACGGTTTGGCAACAGAGGCAACGTCGCACCAAATCCATGGACCCTGTTTTTCAGTACTCAACCTCCGCAGATCGGTGACCACCAAAGAATAGTGGCATCATAGGGCGGGTCACCATTGGGGGGGTTGAATCCTTAGGATTTCTGGACTTAAATTGCAACACAGGGGATAAACTTTAGTTCTTGGTGCCGTGGCCTTAAATCAACTGTAGACATGGGACGAATGGCTTATGGTCACCATCATGAATGGTATTCCTTACAATGGGTATCTTAACATCTATTTATGGTGGCCATCCCCTTGTGCTAATCCAACCTTGCGATGGGAAATCCATATAATTAGAATATTCCTTGTTATAAGACTCCATTTCAATGGATTTCTCACTATGATTAGGCAATTTCCCATCACTTGTAGAGTTAAAATAGGGCTTTCCCAATGTTTTTCAATGATCTCCCACCACTTTCAATGGATTTCCCACATTTTTCAACCACTTTAAAGGTAAAACGTGGCTGACCCTTGGCCCATCGTGCGTCGCGCAGCATGGTGTTCAAGATGTTGACCAACAGCGCCGCTTGGGCTAACGTCATGAAGACGCGGCCCACGGAGGTCTGGCACTGCAACAGCCCTGGGCGGAAACGGAGGGTGAATGGACATATGCATGATTGCTTTCACTATCCAGATGTGTCCATCTCCATCTCTCAATCAATATTATATTTATATATGTAAATATATACATGTATGGTATGCAAAAATGTGTGTGTGCATATAGATATATATATATATATATGCATGTGTGTGTATCTAATCTATCTTTTCTAATTATCCGTAATTACAGTATATGGCATATCTCCAATATGTCCAATTATGTATGTCTATATGCATATCATCATATCAAAAACATGTATAAGGCACCTACATATTCATGAATGTGTTTCAATAGAGTTTCACAAAAACTGGGTTGGTGGATGCTATCAATCTCGCTGGAAGACCAAATCATCTGGTTTTGATCATCCGGGCATTTCTTGTGATGTATCAACACACCATTTAAAAAAAAAATCTACAAGGCAGTGCCAACCCCTCAGTTGTAAGTTGGTTCACAACTCCACCATAGGACCTTAGGGATATCTACCCTAACCCCCGGTTATGATAGTTATAACAACTCAGCTAAGTAGGAACACCACCTTGTAGAGAACGTTCATTCTCTTTTTTAAAATTGTATTTTTCCTCTCTCTCAAGTGCCATCGGCAGAGTCCCTCACGGAGAGAGGCCACTGTCGTCACGTATTCTCTCTCTCTCTATCTCTCTCCATCGTCACCTATTTTGTTACTAGTAATTTGTAAAATGAACAAAACAAGTAACTGATAATCACATGTAGCACTTTAATATCATTCCCATTTTAGGTAAATAATGTTGCTCCTAAGGCACACCCTTCTTTGTGAGCTATTCAGGTACCAACCAAAATTGATGGTACATGACTCATTTATGAACTGCCTATGGAAGCCGGAAGCCTCGTCTAATCTGTAAGGAATATGTCGAGACAATCATTGTCTTGTATAGATTTGTCTAGCATTGTATAGCACAGTACCTCGATCGTAGGTACCCTCTGCAAGCATTTCCTTGTACTTACTTAGATGTACGTTGTATTTCCACTTGTCTGCCATCTTCACTTGCAGCATCTCACTAATGTTTTGACAGCTGACTGACAACCGATGCCATCTGTACTGCAAATTATTAGTCATTCATTCAGGAAGATCGTGATTGAACCTTCGGGATTCCAGCGAATTTTCCAGAGGCTACACTACAAACAATCTTCAGAATATGGCGATTTGGTTGTGAGGATGTATTTTTCACACATGTAAAAACAAACATGAACAAACGATGTGTTCCATAGATCCTGTTCGCCAAGTCGTTCTATCCAGCCGTCGCCCATTATAGGCGACGTGAAATGAGCCGCTTAGCCATCTCAACTTCATGACGACGGGTCGGTTGGAATCATCATCAATATGAAACAACACCATTAGAATAACATAGCCAACTGGAAAATCCCTACCATAAATGGAGGTTTCTAGCTGGGAAAATCATTTGTGAATGGGCCATCTATACCATAGCTATGTTGATATAATGTGGTTATAACAATGTCATAAACTACCCATGTTTGGGAATGGTAAGTCTATACCACCTACAAAAATGGTGATGACTGGGGTTTGTTTTGACCACATTAGTAGGGTAGCACTATAGTATTAACATCAGAATGAGCAATGCATAGTTTATGACGTAAAGCCAAGGATAAGCAAACCATTTGAGGGATTGTTTATGGTTTTGGCTTCACCACAAAAGATATTCGGAACCGCCAAGCATCGGCGTGCTGCCTTCTTCATGCTCAACTGAGTCAGCGCGGCCAGTTTTGCCAAGAAAACATGGGAATATAGTACACACACAAAAACCCTTACATTTACATTGCATTCACATTACATTTACATGTACAATTGCATTTACATACATATTTTATAAAAATGTGATTGTAATACATACATTTACATACATATTTTACATTTATACTACATATAAAAATACACGTTATTTTATACAACACAATCTACTGACACTATAAACGGCTACTCATTGGTTTTTTGAACCCAACCCGCACAAAGGTGACTCCAACAATATTGGGTTTATTTCGGGGTTAACCACCAACAACCATCATTCACAATATATTATATAATATTTACTATAAAACATACATATATATAATTTAACATACATATATATAATAATATATATATATATATAACATAATATATAGAATATATATAATATATAAATATATATACAAAATAATATATATATACAATATACAATATATAATATATACAATATATAATATATACAATATACCATATATATATATATATATGGGTAAATTATCTTAATTCACTAACCTGGAATAAGGCTGTTGTTGCACGTTGTCATGTTGCCGATTCCCCTTACTAAGCATGATTATAGTGAGGTCGCAGTGAGGTCGTTATAATTTACCCAAATAATCCCAAATATACGTTTATTATACCACACCCCCTTCAACCAAAGAATCTACGAAGAACTTCCTTTGAGGGTACCTCTGCATGTGTGATTATGGCGATATGTATATATATAGAGAGAGAGAGAGTGAGTGTATCCAAAAGTCATTTAATGATAAGGATTTTTCAACGTAAACATTGGAAACAAACAACTGGATATTAGTCAAGGGACGAAAGGAATCTGATGGGATCTTTGTCACATTCTGAGAAGGTTGGACAGCCATTAGGCGCCATGTCCATCGATCACTACCTCTACTCCATGAATCGAGTACTTCGATTCCTCCTTTGGTGAAGTGGTGATTATGTGGATTGCAGCACCATCTTCATTCGCATAATAACTGGTTGGTGGTTTCAATCCCTCTGAAAAATATTAGTCAATGGGGAGGATTATCCCATATATTATGGAAAACTGGAAAATAAAAAATGATTGAAACCACCAACCAGATAAAGAAATCTACAAAACATGCAAAAAATACCCAACAGAAACCACATAGAAACCACAGAAAACCCTATACACTCTGGTAATTTAACATAGCTATTTGTTTTTTTTTTGCCATTTATAGATGATTTACCCATTAAAATGATTCTTTTCAACAGCTATATTAAATTACCAGTGGGTACTGGCCAGATTTCTATCCCTAGGTTTCCCACTTTTCTATCTTTTGGAGGATTGCTAAACTATAGGTATTCAACAGGTAAATGTTTACCCTCTGGTAATTTAACATAACTATGGAAAATCACAATTTGTTATGGGAAAATCCACTATAAATGGTGATTTTCCATAGTTATGTTAAATTACCAGAGGGTATAATGGGAAAATCATCAGCGGACTTGTTCATTTCCACGTGCGATTACCAAAGGGTCTTCAACTACAGATTTCGATCCAAGAAACAGCACCACCAAATACAAATACCCTCTGGTAATTTAACATAGCGATGGAAACTGGCCATAGAAATAGTGGATTTACCCAGCTATAAAATGGTGGATCTTTCCATAGTTTTTTGTATGTTTACCATTGCGGGTAAACCTCCATTTTCCTATGGTTTTCCTATGGTTTTCCCCCTTGTAATTGGTGTGGTCTCCCTAGATTTGACCAAGGATTCAATGTTCACAGATTTTCGCGATCCAAGGATCAGCACCCAGTGTGAACCAGCACACTGAAACCAGGTAGGTTAGTGACGGTTCATAACCCCTTTCCACCATTTTACCAACAACTGGTAGGTTTTTTTGACAGTTCAACAACTATATAAAATCCCCAAACAAATAATCCAAATGTGTTTTGGTTTCAAAAACCAAGAACTCAAACAAAACTATCATTGAATCAAACCAAAAAAACAACAGGCATGGAGTGGACCAACCATGTCAACATCAAAAAAAAAAGTGGTGGGTGTGGGGGCAGAAGGAGATCGATGAATTGGTTGGATCCCAGTGATCCAGCAAAGTCCGGAAAAAAAAAACAAAAACAATCGAAGCTTCAAGGTGTCCGTGAAAATTGGAGTAAATTTCACCAAGGCAAATGAAGGTTAATGATGGTTAATAATGGTTAATAATGGTTAATAGTTGTTAATAGTGGTTAATAGTGGTTAATAGTGGTTAATAGTGGTTAATAGTGGTTAATCATTGGTTAATTATGGCTGGTTGGTGGTTGAGCCACCTACCCCTCTGAGAAATGATGGAGTGAAAGTCAGTTGGGATGATGACATTCCCAACCAAATGGAAAGTCATAAAATTCATGTTCCAAACCACCAACCAAATTAAGTATCCATAAGGAAATATAAGTATCACCATCATATGGATGGGTGTAATATCTTTGGGATTACCAAAACTATTCCCAGTATAGGTATTACGTATGGATCTAGAAATCTGAGACCTATTACTATATATATATATAGATAGATCCCAGTAATCCAGTATAGGTAATACCTTTTGAGATTTCAATCTCTATAAGTAATATCTCATATTACAACTATTAACCACCATTATTAACCATTATTAACAACTATTAACCACCATTATGGCTGTTCCAAACCACCAACCAGCCAAAAGTCAGCTCAACCCCACCATTTCTGACACCGCCGCGCACCTGGCTGTAGCGCGGCCCCTGCGGCGGCAGCGCACGCTGTCGCCGCAGCCGGAAGCGACGCTGCAACAGACTCACCTCGGCGTCCGGAGAAAAAAAACCACGGTGGTTGATGTGGTTTATATAACAACCACTACCATCTGGTTATATAACAGTTTGCCATGGAAAAAAATAATAAGCACTATGTAATAATATGGATACCATCTGGTTATTTAACAGTTAGCCATGGAAAAACACCAGTTTTAATAGGTAAACCCAGGTAAACCATCTATTTCTATGGGCCATCTATAATAAGCACTATCAATGGATTGGTTTAAGGGAAAATTTGCAGGAACCCCCCATCTCGCATAGGAAAAAACATTGTTTCCTGTAGATTTTCCCTTAAACCAATTCAGTGACAATATGTAATAATATGGATAATATGGAAAACATAGTTGGTTTTTAGATAATAACACTGTGGTTAATAAGGGATAAGATAACCATATAGTATACATATTTAACTAGTGATAACCACTATGTAATAAGGGATGATATGGATAATGGTTTGTTAGATAAATGTTTAACATAGTTGGTATAACATCATATTTACCACTCACATATTTAATAGGGATAAGATGGTTAACTTAGTTTATATGGTTTGTTAGTTGATATGAAACCATGTGAAAGCATATGAAACCACCTTTGATGGGCAATGGTCTGTTAGTTGATATTAGGTTTAGTATGGTTTTTCATAGGAATTAGAATGGGATAAACATGGGACAATAATGGTAATCACTAAAGTACTGGGATAATATGGGGTAATATTGGGATATCAATGGGGGTAATCACTATAGCCATATACTGTCATAATATGTAATAATCACAACTCTACTTAGACCATGCCTTTTTAGTGAAGTATAATAATACATTTATAGTATTGTAAATGGACCATAATTGGGATACCTTGTGGTTTGTAAGCCAGCTACGATCACCAGGAATGGCTAAAAAAGGCCAATCTATCAAAGGGGGTTGCCGGAAATCAAGGGGGTTGCTGGAAAAAAAAAACAAAACAGTACATTAAATGGGTAAAAGAATGGGCAAATCACCAAAGATAGTGGTATATCATAGGTATCAGGACATTTTAGGGGTTAACAAGATTTGATAAGTACCATTAAGTACCATTCACATGGGTTGATGATTGATAGCCCCTTAATATGGATCTTTTTTTGGGGGGGCACACTGGTTCCTATGATTAAATCCACTGGTTCATCATCGTTCTCCTCATCAAATAGTTGGACAAAGCCTCAAATTCTGATGGAATACGGGATTTTGCAGGTAAACCTGCAACATTGAGGTTTCTGCAACTTTTTGAGGCTTTCAATTGCAAGGAATTCTGTTCAAGAGCCTCCTCCATGAACGTAATCCAAAATGGCCTGGGAAAGAAACCCATTGATAATATATATATATATATCAATAAATAAGGCATAAGATATGAAAACATATGAAAGTATGACATGCCAAAATGGCTGGTAGCCAACTTGGCCACTCCAAAAGCAAAGCAATGGCTTTTTCCAATCGCAACGATGCCACCGCGGTGTCCCATTGGGGTTCCCCCGCGGTGACCTCAAGTAGCCATATTACATATAGTAATGCAGTAAACCCAATAACAAACCTACCATTTGAGGATGATGGTTACAACCCATAAAAATGGTGATGGGGATGGTTTATGATTGGATTTACCACATTTTTCCTCATTCATGGCTAAGTCTTAGATTTCTGTTGATAGAAACAAGAGCAAAACATTCGCATCAACCCCTTGACCAATAGGGGCCGTTGAACCTCTATTATTGTTGGGCAGGAACCCTTCTGATTCCAATATTTGTTCCCGTTATTGGATCGATGATTGTTAATATTACGGTTATTGTTTCAAGTAAGATGATGATGTCCATTATGATTATTTGTGCATGTATGATCATGTATGCATATTGGCACACATTCCGGACAAAAAGGAAGTATGTAGCCCTATTTACAATCCAATTGAAATATACCGATACCCATTAACTATGCCCCCTTGTTGCGGTTCCAGTATTTTCTAGCCCGTTTGCGAGGGTGAATTCTCCATTCTCACAGACTCAGTGTCCGCAATGCCATCCATTTGTGAGTGAATTCTGCATTTTTTGTTGTGGCTGAATGATTCACATTAAAACCCCATACAAATGCCATTAATCCCACATGAATCCCACCCACACACACACATATATATATAGAGATATATAATGTGTGCGGGTGTGTATCTATTCCCATTAAAATCTATATATATATATCCATATATAATCCTCATTTTAAAGCATAGGAATATCAATGTCAACTTCTGAAATCCCATTAAATCCAGATAAATCTCATGATAAATCCCATTATTAAAATACCCTCTGGTAAACTAACATAACTATGGAAAATCACCATGTTTCATGGGAAAACTCACTATTTCTATGGCCAAATTATAGCTATTTTGACATGACCAGGCCGGGTATTCCACACGTTTCGCCGTTTCGAAATCCCAGGCACCGCCATGGCCATGACGCGCAGCCGCTCATCCTTGGCCTGCTGCCGTTCCAGCGCCCGCTCCGCGCCCAGGTACTCCACAAAGCCACCCGCAAAGATGCCAGTAAAGGTGCCTGGAGCTGGGAAAATACCAAAAAAATCCTGAGAAAAGCGTGGGGAAAAACAGAGAAAACCGGATTTTGGTGAAAAGCTGGAGAAAAAAAACATGTGAAATTGTAGGAAAACTTGAGAAAAGGCAACAAATTAGAAAAATGAGGAAAACCTTGGGAACACCAGTGAAAATTTGGAACTTTTTGGGAAAACCTTGGGTTATTTTTGTTGGACAACCCAACGGAGAACTTGGAGAAACCTTGGGAAACCTCTAGGAAAACTAGGGGAGCTTTTGGAAAAGCTGGAAAACGTGGAAAACTGCTGAATTTGGGGGGCAAACCTGGTGAAAACCTCGGGAAACCTTGGTAAAACCTGGGGGAAACCCGGTTAACCATCGAATTTCAATTTGATATGTTCCATTGTAACCACGCCTGGTTGGTGGTATACCTACCCCTCTGAAAAATATGAAAGTCAGTTGGGAGTATGATTCCCAATATATGGAAAATAATGTTCCAAACCACCAAACAGGATATGTTCCGTTGTAACCACGCATGTTTCAAAATCGTCAGTAACTAATCAAAGCTCATCAACTGGAGGTTTCGACACTGCTCAAATACAACCGGCCGAAACCGCTACACTACTCGTGATTGAGTAAAGGCGCCGGTGCAGCACATGCCGAGAATCAAGAACACCTGAACGAGCAACGGGAGCTGTTCCCTTTCTGATGTTTTCCAGCTGGTGCAAACATTGAGATTCAATATTGTCAACATATCGCAAAGGACGGTGTCGAAGATGCAGGGCTTTGCTACCTATCCTAAATATATCTAAATATGCTTGCGGTGTTTGGATTATCGAACTAAAGGGTGTATAAACACCACTGCAGCAGTTTCAATTTGAAGCCATCCCGGAAAAACAAACCTTTCGCTCATTTGGGGTGCAGTTTGTTTGGACACCATCATCCTTGAGTTTCCACAAAGGACACTGATGGACACTGTACATACCCTGAATTGTTGAGGACTGAGAACCAACAAACACCAAACCCCCGCCCCCCAAAGAAACATGCACCCATTATGCTAGCAACCCCCAATGTGATGCCATACACCTAACATGTGGAATGTTTGTTACCTATCAACGTGGATGTCTCCAAAGAAAACTATATACAGATGTTTCACATGTTTTGATCTCCAAATATGAGTGTTCTTCCAGATGTTCCCTTCAACCGCCATCCCAAGGCCACGCCCGGGCACCACGTGAAAAGGCATAGAGATGCTGTGGTAATCCGTGCAGGGATAATCCTCGGTGCGCAAGGATTCTGAATTTTCTCCCATGTTTTGGGGAGAAGTTCTGGAGCACAACAAATTGTGGTTGGTGGTTTCAACAACTATTGGGGAAAATCATCTAAATGTTCCAAACCACCAACCAGAAATTGTGCTGTTCTATGGTTTTCTTTATCTTCCGGGATATAATCCCATAGAAAAGAACAGAAATGATCCAATTGTTCCGGGAAGGATACGAATGACTCCAGTAAAAAAATGAGAATGTATCCAGCATGTTGTTTTTAACCCACGACGAAGTCAGATGTATCCAGCAAAGCATGCAGAGTTAAGCAGCTTTTGAGCTCAGATGCAAAATTTCAGGAACATGTTCAAGGATCCGTGTCTCGGTATTTGAGCTACCCAGCCGGACAGTTGCTAAAAAGGAAACCCGTTTTCATGAAACTCGAAGTCTGGGCCCATGTTCAACCAGAAACCAAGGATTTCCATTTATTTTTCGTGGGAAGTGGCTAAAACTTAAGTTTTCTTCCGGATATGAATCATGATTTGTAGATGCCATGGATAATTTGATGGTACATCATCTAGCAAGGGATGCTGGCCGTCAAAAAGTTGCACCAACTCTAACCATATGTGCGGTGGTCAAAACACGGTGAAAGCGTTGCATTATTACTTCCTGGAGAAGAACAAACTATATAATAATTATACATAATAATGTGTACATTAAGCCCTGTATTGAAAATGGATTGATGACCATTCCCCAAGGACTGGGTATTATGGTGTATCATCCAACGTTTTAGCAAATGATTGATGATCTATTTGTCATCCCCCTGATATTAAACACCATCCAAAAACCATGGTTTATTCAGGGATACAAACACATATTTGGGACCATACAATGGGGGGTGTTGAATATTCGGGGGATGGGATTAGTCCATTCTAATCCCACTATATCCCATTGTATTCCATGAAGTCACCAGTATAATCCCATTAAACCACCATTATAATCCCATGATATTCTATTAATTCACAAAATCACCATTATAATTTATAATCCCATTAAACCACCACTATAATCCCATGATGTTCATTTATTTCCCATTATTTCATGAAACCATTGTAATCCCATTAAACCATTTATCACCATAATCCCATTAAACATATTAAACCACCATTATAATCCCACTAAATCCCAATGTATTCCATTAAATCACCAGTATAATCCCATTAAACCACAATTTATATCACCATAAAATCACTATTAATCACCATAAAATCACCATAAAATCATCATTAATCACCATAAAAACACACCATAAAATCATCATAAAATCATCATTAATCACCAAAAAACCACAATTAATCACCATAAAAAACACACCATAAAAACACAATTAAACCACCATAAAATCATCATAAAATCAAAAAATCACCATTAATCACCATAAAATCACCATTAATCACCATAAAAGACACCATAAAAAAAACACCATAAAAACACAATAACAATCACCATAAAATCATCATTAATGACCATAAAAACACAATTAATCACCATAAAAACACCATAAAATCACCATAAAATCACAATAACAACACAATTAAACCACCATAAAATCATCATTAATCATCATTAATCACCATAAAATCACCATTAATCACCATTAAAAAACACCATAAAAAACACCATAAAAACACAATAAAAATCACCATAAAATCATCATAAAATCATCATTAAACACCATAAAAGCACCATTAATCACCATCAAAACACCATAAAATCACCATAAAAACACAATTAAACCACCATAAAATCATCATTAATCATCATTAATCACCATAAAATCACCATTAATCACCATTAAAAAACACCATAAAAAACACAATAAAAACACAATAAAAATCACCATTAAATCATCATAAAATCATCATTAATCACCATAAAAACACCATTAATCACCATAAAGAAACACCATTAATCACCATAAAATCACCATAAAAACACAATTAAACCACCATAAAAACACCATAAAATCACCATAAAATCACCATTAATCACCATAAAATCACCATTAATCACCATAAAATCACCATAAAAACACAATTAAACCACCATAAGAACACCATAAAATCACCATAAAATCACCATTAAATCACCATTAATCACCATAAAATCACCATTAATCACCATAAAATCACCATTAATCACCATAAAATCACCATACAAACACAATTAAACCACCACAAAAACACCATAAAATCACGATAAAAACGCAATTAAATCACCATAAAATCACCATTAATCACCATAAAATCACCATTAATCACCATAAAATCACCATTAATCACCATAAAATCACCATTAATCACCATAAAATCACCATAAAAACACAATTAAACCACCACAAAAACACCATAAAATCACGATAAAAACACAATTAAATCACCATAAAATCACCATTAATCACATAAAAACACCATATCTTTTCATCCCATTGTCACATCCACAGAGACGAGGAATCGAACAACGAGACACTCCGGTGAGGTGAATCAAGCCATGGGGCAAACCCACCTGCAGCTGCAAGGGCCCACGTCTGACGTTTTTTTTTTTTCGACATGTTCACAGGACAGAATCGACATGTTCAGTGGTTAATAGTGGTTAATAGTGGTTGATAATGGTTGATAATGGTTGATAATGGTTAATGAAATATCTTATATCCCATGACGGATCCATGGTGCTATATATGGTGCTCCATGGATCCCATGAATATACCCCATTCATGTTAGCATATATACCAGCACCATGGATCCGTCATGGGATATGGAAATGATGGACAACATATGGAAAATGATGGTTAAATGATGACACATGGAGATGATGGAAATTGAATCATATTGAACAAAACATGGGAAACTATGGAACAGATATGGAAATGATGGAAAAAAACATTTCCAAGTTGAATCATATTGGAGAAAACATGGAAATGATGCGGAAATTATGGAACACATATGGAAACATAGACAGGACAACATCTGGGAAAGTATGAACATAATTTTCCAATAACACACATATGAGCACATATGGACAAATGTGGGAAATGATGGAAACATAAATAGGATATGACAATACTCAAAATGCATTCGATTTTACATATTGACGCGAGCGAAACTGTCATTGCAATTTTACTGCTGAATATAGGATCACTGGTTGGTGATTTTAACCATCTTGAAAATATTAGTCAATGGGAAGGATTATCCCATATATTATGGAAAATAAAACATGTTTGAATCACCAACCAGATTAATATTAATAAATGTGTTTGTTCAAAGATCTGAGATACCTCAAAATTGCAATTACAACATGGAACATGGACCTACCGATCGAAGGTTGACCCAAATTGGTATTTCTCGAAATTGGGAACCCTCAAAACCACAGAGCCACAGATTTCTTACCAAGATGTAAATATCTATTAATTGCTAGTGACCGATATAACCCGCAACAAATGTGTGTGCGGTCGCGATATCTATGTGGAAAAAAACGTGCTCAATTAATTTCTAGTAACACCGGAAAATTCAGAACAGCTGTTGACAATTCTAGAAGGACTTTATGCCAAATTCTACCCTCTGGTAATTTAACATAGCTATTGAAAATGGACCATTTATGGTGGATTTACCCATTAAAAATTGTAATTTTCCATAGTTATGTTAGTTTACCAGAGGGTATCTTCCATTGCTTGGTATTTATCCGGAACAAACAAGTACAAGCCGCTTGATGCCCCTTCTGTGCTGGATTTCCGATGAGGGGAAAACGAGACTCAGCAAATCCAAGTTGTATAAGTTGCAACCAACTTACCCTCTGGTAAACATACAAGAAACAATGGAAAATCATTATTGTTCATGGGAAAACTCACTATTTCGACTGGGCCATTTTCAATAGCAAACTGTTAGTTTCAATTGACTCACCAGAGGGTAACCAATTGGGGTGTTATCTTTTGTTGGGGGTTGCTGAAACTACGGTCATCCACAACTTTCCGAAACCGCGCACCAAGACGTTTTCAAAGCGCTCACCAACTTCTCCCCCGGAATCCTCAACAAAAAGGTTGGCCAATGAAGGGACAAAAAATGCCAAAACTGCGCCAAAAAGGGTTGGAAATCAACGGAAAATCAATGGAAACCCTGGGTTCATCAGTCATTTTTTTTGATTTCGGGATGAAAAAACGCTAAAATGAGTTAAAACTTACAGGAAGCAATCGTTGGGGTTCAACCACGCTGAAACACAACACAATATTTGGTGGATGTTTGATCTTTACCGGCCAGCATCAGGAGTGCTGATATCTATACGAGTAGCACCTTCCTTGGTTATGCAGAATGTATCAGCCAAAGTATAACATCAATAAATGGTTGGTGGTTTCAACCCCTCTGAAAAATATGAAGGGATGATGACATTCCAGACATATGGAAAAATAAAAATGTTCCAAACCACCAACCAGATAAATGGTAGGACATGACAATTCAAGAGAAATGCATCAACATACTCAATGCTTTTTTTCCCTTTGACAACTTTGGTTTGTTAGAATCAGGGCGATTCAAATACCATCAGGCCGATGACGCCCCAAGAAAAGATGCTTAATGCATGTTCTCTCTCTCTCTTATATTAGTGCTGCAATAAGCAATAGTGGTTGTTGGTGGTTTTTAAACCTTCGGTAAGTCCAAACATTGTGGACTAACACTGGCCTGGGGGGTTGAATTCTTGAAACGCAACGTCTTTAAACAATCACAAACCACATCCCACCTACCGTTTTACCCAAGTGTTACCATCGCTCCTTCTCAAGGACGTAGAGGCACACGGTGAACATGTACCTGCATGGAAACAACATTTTTCTTGGCCAAAAAGTGTGCCAAATCCTCATCGTTGTCTTAGTTTATCATGGCGATACATATATAATTATATGCTAATGTATGTATGTATGGATGGATGGATGGATGCATGGCATGGCATGGCATGGCATGGCATGGCATGGCATGGCATGGTATGGTATGGTATGTACGTATGCATATATATATATATATGTGTGTGTGTGTGCGATAATTCCAAACTCAGGTTATAAACAAAAACAAACACAACTAGAGCTTGGGATAATCCCCATACTAGCCATCGTTTACAGTGAGATCGCTGTTTCACCCTCAAACATATGGGATGAATCACTTGGCATAGCTAAACTACCGCGCCCAAAAAAAACGGCAATGTGAACCTCTAGCGCGGTACAAAAAATCTTTCCCCATGGCTTAACAAGGCTGCCAAACAGAAGGAGAGGGTTATGATCCATCGCCATAGTTCCTAACCTTCCTAAGTGGGCCATGATCCATGTCCATAAAGTCCGATCCATTTCCACTCAAGTTTCCCATAAACGGTAAACGTCCTATCCTCTGGCAATTTAACATAGCTTCCCGTTGACACCCCATGTCTATAGGATTTCAGTTTTGATGTTTGATTTCATCCAATTAACTGTTAGCTATGTATATGCATATCTATATGTAAATAATATGTATATGTATATGTATATGTAAAAGAATACGCATATGTATATGTGAAATAATGTTTATGAAACAATGAGTCTACTATATGCATGTGTTTGTGTGTGCATGTGTATGTATATTTATGTGTATGCGTATGTGTATGCATGTATGTATGTCTGTATGTGTGTATGTCTGTATGTGGGTATGTGTGTGTGTTGATGTGTTGATGTGTTGATATGCGTGTATGTGTACATGTGTGTATGTGTGTATGTGTATGTGTGTGTGTATGTGTGTATGTGTGTATGTGTGTATGTGTGTATGTGTGTTTGTATGTATGTATGTATGTATGTATGTATGTATGTATGTATGTGTCTATGTATGTGCGTATGTATGTGCATATAGTAACCATCATCATCAATATTCCATGACTATCCATGAATATTCTCATGCATGCGCTATCGACAAGAAAAGTAGATGTCCATCATATGTTCATGTGTTAGTGCTCATATTGCCCCATCAGATTCGCATAGATGTTCCATATTTTTCCCATCAATTAATTCCCTAACCCCAAGACCAAATGTTCATCGGTTGTTCCATAAATTGTTGCATTACAAACAAAAAACACTCATGTTCCATCAATTTCTCAATTTCCATACATCATTTTCACAGATTCACTCGATGGATTGGAGTAAGGGAAAATTTACAGGAAACCCCCGTGATCTTCATGGGAAAATCGATGGTTTCCGGTTAAGATTTTCCCTTAAACTAGAACCAATCCATAGATTCACCAATTTTCACATAGATTCCCAATGGATTTTCCCATAGAAATCTATCCCATAGGAAAATTTCCCATAGATATTCCCATAGATTCACCAATTTTCACCCAGAAATCTGTCCCCATCCGTCGTCCGCAACCGCGGGCGGCACCATACGCTGAGCAGGGCGTAGCAGGCCCTCCGCAAGGCCGCGCCGCGGATCCAGACCACGTCGCAGAGGGATTGGATCGCAGGAGTCCAGGACCTGGAACGAAACCCATGGGAAAACCATGGGAAAATGGAAGTTTTAATGGGAAAACCATAGGAAAACCATAGGAAAATGGAGGTTTTAAGGGGAAAACCATGGGAAACCCATAGGAAAATGGATGTTTTAATGGAAAAACCATAAGAAAACCATAGGAAAATTGATGTTTTAATGGGAAAACCATAGGAAAACCATAGGAAAATTGAAGTTTTAATAGGAAAACCATAGGAAAATGAAGGTTTTAATGGGAAAACCATAGGAAAACCATGGAAAACCCATAGGAAAATGGAGGTTTAGTAAGGTTTACCCTCTGGTAAACATACAAAATAGCTATTGAACATGGCCATTGAAATAGTGAATTTTCCCATGTATACAATTGTGATTGTCCATAGTTATGTAAACGTTTACCAGTTTACCAGAGGGTAGTATGCTTTGATATGGTTTTGATATGGATAAGGGGATTTATAATGACATAATTGAATTAATCTGATATATGCAAACAAGGTTAGGCCCCACCAGTTTTAAGCTATATCTCCCATAAACCCTTAGTATCTAGGGGGCCTCACCTTGCATATCGCTTTCCAGAGCTTAATCACCATGTTCCCTCAACTGCTATGTGGCCAAGTTGCTGAACCTGGCCCCAGCAAACTAAGCCACCACTAGGCCACTGGGGTCAGGTTCAAATATTCCAAATCTTTTCACACAACCATGTGGTCTCGAAGTCCTGTTTGTCAAATGAACCGAAAGGGCCCAATTGGGCGTCCCGGACGCCTTTTTGAGGATCCAATCTCCCTTGGCCAACCCTTGGCCAATTGACGAAAATCCAATGTCATGTTTCATAGAGAATTGGCTCCCAGCAAAAAATCGTACATATGCAAATATGTTCTTAGATGTTTCAATGGATTGGAGTAAGGGAAAATTTACAGGAAAGCCCCATGATCTTCATGGGAAAATCTATGGTTTCCTGTAAAAAAGGCGCAAACTTCACCATTGCCAGGGCATATTGTCCCACCACCAGTGGATCCAGGCGCCCGATGGCCTGTTCCTGGTGAATCAGATCATCATCATCATCATCATCATAATCATAATGACAAGAGTGATCACGTAATAACTAATAATAATAGTATAGTAATTCTAAGACATGCATAATTCAGTCTAATTCAATTAATTTTAATTCTCATCATCACCCAGTTCACATATATGGTACACCATCAGCCGTGTCAGCTAAGAGGCTCCAACATCATCAAGCGCATCAGGCGACATGGCAAGACCAGGTCGACCCACACTTCGCTCCACACTGCGAGCTGTGGGACGTATCCGAGGGATCCGTAGCGATGAACATGGGCAAATTATGGCAAATCAGGTGGTTTAATCTGGTTTAACAGGGAGAAGAATGGGATATATATATATGTGTGTGTGTATATCTATATATATATACATATATTCACGGATAATTCATGGATTTACCCTAATCAAACAAGGCGATTTTTCACATCCTCCATAAATGAGATATTTTCCACGGGTTTGATTACCATAGGGTGCTAAGTAAATATGCAATTAACATCAACCCGTTTCAATCATCCCAGACAAAAGCATGCCAGATAGTAAACCTCGGGTTCATAATTGGGTTTACCTCATTAATTGCCCAAGGGTATTTTGATTCATGGCTATGCAAAACTTACCGTACTGGGTAAGTGGGGTTGAAACCCATTGATCCCAGAGGGTATACTGATCACCACTCCCTGTTGACCCGCGATGGTTGAAAAAACCACTGGGTCAACTGGGTCTCCAAGGTTGAAAACATAGGCATGGGTCAATCAAAACTGAAAAAGTTGGCTAAATGCACGTCCAAAGATCTAATAAATCTATTAATCTATGGCTTAGAGCAGTAGATTCCTACATTTCGAAAATACAAAGTACTTTTCTGCATCTGGGGGATGCTATTTCATCACTACAGCTTCACCCGCCTCAACATCACTAGGCCAGGTGCCAATTCCCCAGGTGTCCGTCCATCTGCCCCTGCTATCTCAAGACACCACCTCCGAACACCATATGTTTTTGGGGCTCCATGTTACTTTTCAACCTGTATACCTGGGTTATCTTGGACTTTCTTTCTACTAAAAATATGCTATTTGTATATATGTATATATCCCATGTGTAGCAGAAAGATCAAACTACAAAATTATAGGTACTAATCCAAAACAAAAAAACACATATATATATATATATATACACAATGGAGATCAATAGTTCATCACCCACTTCTATCTTAAATTGGGGGTTGCAGATGCCAAGCGGTTCAAAACATCGCCAGCCCGTAAGCCAACACGGGGCAAAGCGTCTCGTAAGTCCTGCCTTTGATCTGGTAGTCTGGATGCAGTCCCTCATCGTGCCTGCCGGGAACCCGTGATGTTTTTCGTTGGCTTTTAGGATGTGCTGCTTTGGTGATTTTTGCGGATAAAAAAAGCAGCGAAACCCCAAATGGAGGATTACAGAAAACCATGCGAACTCATCTGAAAAAATCTGTGACCATCACCACAAGACACCTTGGTACAGTGTGGCCGTGTGGCCAACATGGCCAACACCTAAAACAACAATGCCAAATCCAGGAGTGAAACCGTGCCAATGGGTTCCTCAAATACATGCCATAAGTTATGCATATCTCTTGTAATTTCATGTGTATGAATATACATATACATACATACATATATATATATATATATATACATACGTATGTGTATATAATATATAAATATAGAAACATATATATATATGTAAATAAATGTATATATATATATATATGTGTATATATATAGACATTCTCACCTTTGTGTGCGAGTATTTCATGAGTACCTCCTCTTCACGGAGACTTCTCCAAGGTTTTCGCCAGATTGACGGCGCCAGACCTGGTGGGAGTGCAGGTCTCGATGAAGGCCAGCAAGGAGATCAGGTCCACCCAACCGATGAAGGACGCCAAGTAGCTGCACCTGCAGGACCAGCAGCGGCCTTTCCGGAAGCCATGGCTATTTGGGGGTGCAAACCAAAGGTGCAAAAAAAAACATGAAAAGGATTGAAAAGGTATAAAACTATGGGATTTTAAAACCCCAAGGGTTGTTGAGATATGTTGAGATATAATGATATCAGCCCAAAAACTATGGTTATAATTGGCATTAATTGGCTATATATCCACTTAGTTCACTTGAACTGCACTTCCAAGTAGGTACATCCTTTACGTTACTACAAATGACAACTTGTCCATGCTATGTGGAAAAAGAAGCCAGATGGTAAGTTGGCTTACGACACACTAATCTAATTGGGGTATACCCTACTGGATAATATTATGTGGCTATTAACAACTTACCATTCATGGGGCCCGCACGACCAGTGCAACTTGGACTGGCCATGGAGTTAGTGAACTGGTGATGATGAGTGGTTGAGCCACATCGCTGAGAAATAGGAAATTTGGATGGAAGATGAAACATATTCAAACCAGCCACCAAATCATCATTGGTTGCGTACCATTGCACACCTGTTGCTTCCCCAATATATCATCATTTGGGATGGTGAAAACTCCATTAATTTTTGGGTAAATCGCAATTAAAGCATGTGACAAACCACCAACCAGTTACATTCACACACACACACAGTTCAGCTATATCAACTAAAAACACCCCAACATTTCCTGGTTAAACTTGTTCGCTGCAACCCTGACGTTGCGCTGCGTCTGACTTCAGGTGGATATGAAGCGAAGGTTAATGCTATTAAATTACCCGAACCAACATATTGTTCACAGGGGGTGGCGAATTTGAATCCCTTATGCAGATAAAGTTGATGTTACTACCCCACTCAACATATTGTTCATACGGGGTGGCGATTTTTTATCCCTTATGAGGATAAAGTTGATGTTATTACCCCAAGCATCCCCAAGCAACATCTTGTTCATAGGGGGTGGCGAATTTTGATTCCTTATTAAGATAAAATTGATGTTATTACCCCAAGCAACATCTTGTTCATAGGGGGTGGCGATTTGTTTGATCCATCATGAAGATAGGGGATGGCAAATTTTGATCCCTCATGGAGAGATAGTTGATTTTACCACAATCAACATGCTGTTCATAGGGGGTGGCAAATTTTGACCCCTCATGGAGATAAAGTTTATGTTATTACCCCAGTCAACATATTGTTCAGAGAGGGTGGCGAACTTTAATGCAATGATGACCATGATGTGATGATGATGATCATGACGATTGTAACTGTGGAGCAACGTCCGGATGGGGGCGAACTTGTTTAAATCACCTTTTGTGGTGCCTTTTCCAAACCCCTCCTAAATTTCGAGCTGCTTCAAGTCCAATATAACAAGGGCGGGGAGTGAACCGCCTGAGAACCACCATGCGAGCCACGAACTCCAGTAAGAACCAGAGGGTCCTCAGCTTCAGAACCGTTGAAAGTGTGTTGAAAGCGAAGAGTTTTTGTAAACAAAAACCATGGGAATTTGACATCGGGTGTTTCTAAAGATGTTTACCATTCAATTGTAACCCCATTTACGGTTTATGGTAAACCAGAATAATTATAATAACAGTAAAAACGTTTATTGTAACCCCATTTTAAGAGTGTTGAAATCAGCAACACATGGGGTTACAATCGACAACACGTTTCATTTTCGACAATTGACCGCGGTGTAAATCATCTATCAAGATGGGTGGTAACTTCACAAACCATTTGCCAAATATTACCCACTGGTAAACGTACAAAAAACATGGAAAATCACAATTTTGTAGCTAAGTAAATCAACTATAAATGGCCATGTTCAAAAGCTTTTTGCAAGTTTACCAGGGGGTATAGAAGGCTTCAGAACCATCGCCCCAGACGTGGGATGCCAAGAGGTTTATAGATCTTTACCAAATTCCTGGATTCATCTCCAACCAGCCATGTAAATGAGAGTAAATGGACGATTCAACCAGCAAACCCAAATGCTCCATGTATGGAATATTTACCAACATTTACCCAAAAAATCAAATGTAGGTAAATATACTATACATGGAGCATCTGGGAAAGATAGTGGTATAACAAGACCAACCATTCACCAACCATTTTACGGACAGATCATGGGATATGAATGGGCTAGGAGAACCTCCCATTCATCTGATTGCCAATAATGTTTGGCTTTATGTGCTCAATGTATTTACAGTTAAGGCCATTTATTAGTTATAACTGGTTATTTCTATGGGATTATACATTCTATAAATGGGGTTTTCTTAGTACTTATAACTGGTATTTCGGGCCATAACTGTACCATCAGCAACTGTTAAATCGTCTGGCCGGGCGAATCTGGGCAAATTACTCTTGGCGAAGTCATCACATCGGGGGTGCGGCGGGTGTTGAACTTTCCATGATGGATTACCCTCTGGTAAACTGTCACATAACTATGGAAAGATCCACCATTTTCAATGGGTAAATCCACTATAAATGGGTCATTTTCAATAGCAAACTGTTGACATAACCAGAGGTTATATCCCATTAACTCCCATTAAATCCCATTAAACCACCATTTTCCTATGGGTTTTCCTATGTTAGTCATTACCAGGCTGGGTAATCCTATAGTGTCAGCTCCAACGGAGTGGAAAATTGGGAAAATTGGTGATTTCTGCGGAAAATCCATAGGAATATCTATGGGAAAGATATGGAAAATCAATGGATTGGTTTGTTTAAGGGAAATTTTTAACCGGAAAGCCCCATATTCAATATTCAATGGGAAAATCCAGAGTTTCCGGTTAAGATTTTCCCAACAAAACCAATCCATTGAGTCAACCATGCACCCATCATGGGACCCATCCCTGGGCGCAGAATCTTTTGGCCTCGCTCCGCTGGGAAACTTCTGCTGGTTCTTTTGCTTCAGACTTTTGTACAACATCTGCTGCGCCGCCATGGCTGCATTCCTCAGGAGATTTCAGTCAGCGAATAGGGCTAGTCATGATTGATTTTCTATAGATGGGCCATGGTGAGGTGGTTAACTAGTAACTTAGTAGACATGAAGTTCAATTGGGATGATAAAGCATTTATAACCCAGTTACTAATCAATTAGTTAATCACATGGCCCATCTAAGTAATGGTTTGTTTCTACACTCAATGATTTTTAATTTTACGTCTCCAGTCGTGATTCCCTCCAGTCATGCTAAGAAACTAGAACGGAATGCCATGTAAGATGCTAATGGCTATCCAAGATTTGACTTTTCATACTGTTTCTCAAGGGATTGGTGGGGAAGGCTTACAGGAACTCCCCATATTTGATGGGGAAAAAACATGAAAAAACATGGTTTCCCGTAGGCTCCACGGGTGAAGCGAACAAGCGAACTGCCGAACCACCTGCCCCCTGTTCGGTGGCGATTCTGCTATAGATTTCATAGGTCAAACACATCCAAACACAAAGTTAAACACACAGTATAAACTAAAGAAGAATAACCACAACCTTCCTTCCAAAGGCACTAGGACTCCTTCTGAGTCTTTCTATACCTGTGTAGATTGATATGTGCCTATTTTTTTTTACATATATTTACATATCACATATATATATATATATATAATGCTATAAAGTGGGTCCCACCAGTTGTAAGTTGGTTGATAACCCCATCTAATTGTATAGGTATACCTCTATAGTTATTGTTATGTTCACCAAGGTAGCTATCGTGCCAGGGGATCCCACCTTGTATAAATGTATGTCAAGTTGTTCCCAGCAACCCTCTGTTAATCAATGATGCCAATGTTGAAAAAAGAAACCATTGATGACATACCAACTATCAACACCATCTCCAGAGCATGTTCCAAGAAAATTGCAGCCACTGGTGGCTGATGTTCCTTTAATCCATTAAGATTTTAATGGCTGCCATGTTTGAAACGACACCTCGCATTCATTGTTGGCTATGTATATATATATATATATACAATTCATATGCCATAAATATGTCCCCATATATCCTTTTCCATATATCATATGTACATATACATATATATATATACAATAAATAATAATCATTCTCCCATTGTCATCATCATTCATTCATATGTAATTACAGTAGCTACCTGCAAATGTCGCTAGTAGTCATACATACTCACATTGTTCATACATATGTATATATATATACACATATACATGTGCATATGTACACATATGTATATATCTGGGTAAATTATAATATTTCACTAACCTGAAATGTTGGGCCATGTTGGGATGATTCCTCTTACTAACCATGATTCCAGGGCTCGGTCGCAGGGTTCGGTCGTTATAATTTATCCAGATGATCATCTATGATCATCTATAATCATCTATTAATAATTATCCCATTATTGGCTATGTATTCCCATCAATTTCCATTTAATTTCCCGTTATATTTCCATATATAATTCTCTATACACCGAAAAAATTAGACGCCTCGGTGAGCTGATCCTTTACCGCCCCCAGCGCTGCTCCAAGGAACCGATGCTCTTGCACTTCAGCCGCGGAGAGGCTGGGACGTTGCAGGTCCTGGGCCAATGGCGGTGGAGAAATCCATGGTGGAAAATAGGGAAATCCTGTAGAAAATATCTGGTTGGTGGTTTAATAATGGTTAATAGTGGTTAATCATTTGTTAAACATTGGTTAATTATGGCTGGTTGGTGGTTGAGCCACCTACCCCTCTGAAAAATGATGGAGTGAGTTCGTCAGTTGGGATGATGACATTCCCAACTGAATGGAACATCAAAAAAATCATGTTCCAAACCACCAACCAGAAATATGTGGAACATCCAGTAGGGAAAGAAGGCGAACTGAAATATAGTACGCGCATGTGCTTTGAAAATCATCCAACTGAATATGTGATTTTCCAGCGATGTTTGGTTGCCGGCATATGGTAAACCCAAGGATAACCAATCCCTGGAGGTTTTTGGCATTGAGTTTGCCCCATTGCCATCCATGTGGATTCTCTATGTACCTACATGACTGGGTGGTTGGTGGTATACCTACCCCTGTGAAAAATATGAAAGTCCGCTGGAATGATTATTCCCAACATATGGGAAAATAATCCAAATGTTCCAAACCACCAAGCAGCTGGGTTATTATATGGGTTGAATATAGGTAATTTCTTCACTACCCCAACCGTAAGGCCACGAACTCTTGCCAAACACAGAGGCACTGGTTCTTCCAAGAATCCCTTATTTTCTGGATAATCCGATTGCTCGAATTGAATTTGTGGCACCCATTGCTTCTCATGTTGATCCATGTCCACATGGCATGGGTTTGTCTAAACATGGTCTGTAGTTCCATTTTTTCTTTGCCATTGATATGGCAAAATTATGATCACCGGTTGTAATTGGCAAACCAGTTTGCTAACCAAACAGTTCACCTGTGTTTACATGACACTAAACCCATCATGAGCGATTATAGCACACCAGTTTAATAACGTGAATCCATTATTAAATTATAGCCCCAAAGTGGAGAATAATCACCAAATTTGCTGCGGAAATCCTTTAACATCCCATCAATCAATCTGGATGAGCAACAGAGAAAACAATTTGAGGATGATTCCACTAATTTTAATCACTCCAGTGACGTTGTAGGGTTCCATCGTGATCTAATTTGTCCAGATCAAATGGCATGGTAATACTAATATGTATGCACTATATATATATATGTATATATATATTGTTTTGATATACACATATATTTAAAATTATATATGTATATATTTGTATTTATATAGTATCTATTATATATACATCATTTTATCCGCCATGTTTTGCGCTGAAACCCAAGTTTTGATCATGGTACCGCCATCCAAAGCAGTCCTGCCAAGGGTTCTCCGCGTCCGGCTCCACCGTGCCCAGTGTGCGCTGCCGCAGCGCCGCAGCAGAAGGGGAGGCGCCTCAGGGCGGAGCGCCAACCAGTGAAATCACAGCGCAAGTAATGATATTTATTAGTGGATATGGTAATAAGTGATACCATAATAAACCATAGCTATCCCATTTAATTGATCGGATATTGTGGAATATACTACCCTCTGGTTATTTCACATAGCCATGGTATAGATGGCCCATAGAAATAGATGATTTTCCCAGCTAGAAACCTCCATTTATGGCTGGGGATTTTCCATGGCAAACTGTTAGTCATAACCGGATGGTTCTATTCTCATGGATCTAATAATTCCATGTAATTCCCTCAGATCCCCTCCTAAAGATCATCTAGGTACTCTGAGTCAATAAGATGCTGCAATTATAGGACCAACCAGGCGTTAATGGTATCATAAAATGTGGTGATAACTATCATGGGATAACAGTGGAAAGATCATCGGATTTTGGTCAATAGTGGTTGATAGTGGTCAATAGTTGGAATCGGTTAATCTAACCATAATCTAACCACTATTAACGAACCATTAACCAACCATTGATCATTAAATAATTCTTAATATCGGTATTAACCACTATTAACCACTATTAACCACTACTGACCACTATTAACCACTATTAATTAACCACTATTAAGATGGTTAATGATGGTTAATCATTGGTATAGAATCAATGTGGCAATCTCCAGGATCCGATTGAGGACGGAGCTACGTAAAGGTACGTACCGTATATTTTTGGTCATATGAATTGTGGGGATATTCCCGCAAACATAGGCCTGAAAAATACCCATATGCTCCATGTATGGTATATTTACTACATTTGGGTGATTTTGAGGGCAAATGTTGGTAAATATTCCATACATGGAGCATGTGGGATAGGCCTTATATATGGTAGGTACCTCCAATTTAGGATCCTGGAATGGCCATTGATGATGGATAGTCATGGAATGGGAATATGATCTCTTATATTAATCAATGGAATATTAATGGGTATCATAATGGGATGAAAAATAATGGGATGATAGTGGACATATTTTTTCGTATTATGATTCTATGATGGATATTAGTGGGTTTCAAATGGGATATTAATTGGATTTTAATGGAACAACCAGGCAAACATGAAGATACTCATAGGATTATAATGGGATAGTGAGAGGCAAACATAACAATCGATATGGAATACTATAGCAATATATCGAAATAGTCATTATTCTCATTAGATGGGCCATGGTTGGTTCGTTAACTGGTGAGTACATGAACTACAACTGTTTTTTTCAGGCAGTTCCTAGCCAGGAGCGGCCAATCCCATGGCACATTCATCTAAGCAAGAAAAAAACATATGATTCACAAAAAGGATAAGCTGATGATTGATGAAGATATATGAAGAGTGAATTATATTTGTTTGATGGAATTGTTCAGGTCGCCCCCGTTCTTTTTTCTGCATCGTTTCCATGTTGTTTGCCCATCTAACTGATGAAACATGTCAAATAGGTTTTAGCACCCGCAAATGGCAGAGATAGTTTTACTGCAAGAAAGTGAATGCTAAAGCACAAATCCCTGGAACCATCTAGTTTGAAAGTCCAGATCCTCTAGCTGAGCATTAGCGCCCTCCATCCGTAGCCAATTTTAGATAACACATATTAATGTTCTCATCGGCAAATGTCATATTATATATATATGATAAGTATATATACATTTGTACATATATATATAGCGATATGGAAAAAAACTACCTAAAAAACCAAGGTCTGCTTCTATTTGTTAAACAAATCAGATTTGATTTCTTTGTTCACCATGAAAATCGTGGTTCAATTGGTGAGCCAAGGATCCAGGTTTCACCAGGTCAGACAAATCGTCCTTGAGCCGCGCCTGCGCTTGTCACATGGACGCTTGGACCCAAGAAATATGGGAATTTAGGGCTGATGCAATCTGATGTGGGTGATTTTTGTTGATCGCTACGTTGCTTAAGAACATTGGAATATTCACCAAAGTGTCAACAATTTATGGGATATTAATCATTCTCCACAAGCTGGGGTCGTCCATGCACCAACTTATAGCTCGCGGGTATCACGACGTGGTGAGTCACCAGGTTTTCGGATGAAAAACTTCACGGTGATCGGAGTGATCGGTGATCCGCCAAGTTTTCGACATGCAGAAATTGTTGGCATCTTCAGAACAAGTGGTGGGGATGTTTGGGGAAAAACAAGGTGCAGTAATTTCCAGGATTTGAACGCATTTTGGCATTTTCGCGTCAACATATATATATATATATATATCTATATAAAGATATATATATATATATAACAAATGATATATCGTACTGCTAATCACCAACTGGAACTTTTATATAAACAGGAGGAATCTAAGGGCATCACGGCATCAACCCTTCCTAAACCATAACCATTGGTCATTCCCGTCTCATCCCATTTGCAACCTCAACTGCACCCCTAAGAAGCGCTGCTTCAAGTTGCTTCCATTTCCTCATCAAACACCGCGTGAAACCATGAGCCGGCAAGCCGCCGGCAAGCCGGGGGATCTTGCTGGTCATCATTACTCATGTACCGTTCAGTTCCCCAAAGAATTGCAGATTCCCCCTACCAGGTTCGTAAAATAGACTGCAAAGAATGCACACTAAGCAGGGTCTGATCTTATCATATATTCTTCTCCTTAAATCAATAACCCATAATAACCCCCCCGCTAGCCAGTCCACTGACCCAAATACACCAGCTCTTTACCCGTC
>Ga0126342_10001260_pt1 | contig 34659 bp, 36 predicted proteins | sample Cyp1metagenome_FD_92528 | JGI IMG/M metagenome (GOLD analysis project Ga0126342, IMG submission 92528) | Coral microbial communities from Lord Howe Island, Old Settlement Bay, Australia - Cyphastrea 1 metagenome | ecosystem: Host-associated > Invertebrates > Cnidaria > Coral ...
ACCCTCTCTCCCAAGTAACCAGGCCTCAGTTCCTGGAACCACCGGAACCAAAATTCCAGCGAGGAACCACTATCCAGGAACCAAGAATTTACATGTTGAAACAATGATCTTTCTACATCTTTCCGATAGATTTTGCCTCCACAACATCCATTTGCAGCTCATTTTTTATCAGCAAAGCCAGCCACTTCTTCGCTACAGCCCGTTACAACTTTGAGTAGGGTTCGTCTTAGCACCCTCTCTTCCATGTTTGGAGCCATATTGGTGGCTTGGCACACAGTCTTTACAAACCCCATAAAACTTTCCCCGCTAAAACAATGAAACGCACGAGGATTGTAAAAATCCTCCAAGACATCTAAGCACATGTGGTGAAAGATATGCAATTTTGGCAATATTTGCCATCTTAATTGCGACTGTTGGAAAGCGGTGTGCGCTGCAACATGAAACAACTGAAGGCACTGTATCCCCAGGTCATGGATGGTGGCAGCTTGTTGCTGCGTCAGGTAAAAAGGAAACACCTCTGTAGTCCGCTGCCACTCTGCAAAGCTGCACCTCGTTCAAATGCTGGGAACACGTTGTTTCTATACTTGCACAACAGCTCCAAAAAACACAGTAACACGCTTATTGGTACCCGGTGGCAAACAGATCCAAAAATGAAAAACTAGTACACAATCAAGATACACAGTTGCAATCCCAATGCTCCACAACTCTTTGCGATCTGCATAGTCGCGCGGACTTTCGTCCTCATATTGCTTCAACATCTCCTCAAGCGATTGAGTCGGCTCCACCTAAGTTTGCACGGCAGGGGTCAGAAGGTCCAATATTAATAAATTAATCGTTCCACTCTAACCCAAAAACCCACAACTTTTTGAGCTTGAGGATTTACTGGATCCGTAAAAAAAAATGCCCAAAAAAGTTTGAGCATATACTGTGCAGGTAAAAAACATATATTCTTAGCTGAGGGACCGCTATCCATGCCAAAATAACACGGGCGTTGTAAGCTTTCGCAACCAAGAAAGGAAAGGTTGGAACTCCTTCCATATTTTCTGTATGAAGTTGGTGCCATCTCCATCTTCTGTGAGAACAACTGATCTTGTTTGCATGGGTCCAAGAACGAAAATCTTGGTACAAGTGTCCCATAGCTTCTTCCAGGGAGCATTGCCATTGAGCAACACGATGCTTTGCTAGCATGATTAGCCCTTCTGCATTCAGCACAGCGTACAGCCCAAGATTGTTGGTGTGCATCGAGCAATGCTTCCTCAACAGATCTAGAATTCGATAAAGTCCAAATATTAAATCCATGGGGGGCACAAGGTATCAAAATGAGTACAAACAAATAATCCAAACCAGTAGAAGGTACAGCATGCCAATGTCAAATCCTCTGATGAATGCCAATGGATTTGGAGGGGGCAAAAGGCAATCCTGCATCCATTCGATAGTTGAACGGCTCTGCCACGAGCAGTCAAAGTCTGTGAATAGTGGCCCATACCTAGATAGGGAGAGAGGTTCGCGGGAGAGCTTGGGTATATTGCAGCGAAATAGTAGTGGACATTAGTGGACCCTTTATTTTGTAGATATCGATGTTACCTTTTTTTTCAATGGTGGGCTTGCCGGGGTGTCAGGGTGTCCCCCAAGAACATAATGAGTAATTAGACAATTAAAATTATTGTGGTGTATTTGGTGTACCTATTTGCCCCATATGATTTCCTAATTGTCCCATATATGCATGCATGCATGTACACATAGATGATCAAACAAGTGACCTTGGGATTCGAGCTGCGTTACACCGAAAGCAAATTTGACCACATTTCCAATAGTACTTCCACATCTTGAAGAACGCAATATGCCAAGCCCAATCCGCTTTAACTTCAGTCACTGCAAAAGTTGAGGACAGGCATGTTCCTGCAAGTTTTTTCTGTCGTGGGGTCAATTCAAATTCTGAAGACAATCCTGCAGAAGGCCTGCGGCCAGCCAGAGCAATGTTGAATGACCAACGGGCTCGTTGCAAAATAGGATGCAACGTTTCCTTACTTGAAATTGTTGGACAACCCTTTAAAGGTGTAACAGCAAAATTTCAGAAAACTGGCTTCAAAGCTAGCAAATGTAGGCGCGCACACAACCACACTAAGCAATGCACCATTAGGGCTGTTATTCAGCCAACATCTGCCAAGCGTGGCCATGGCTGAGCATTTGATGAGAATTGGAGGCTAGGGAAATGATGGGGTTGTGGCTAAAACTATCGTACGTCCATCACGATACATTATGATTTTCGTTATTTGCTAGTACTAGTTGAATTCAAGAGTCAGCACCATAACTCCCCACAGCAATCGTTGATCTCACACAGCAGAAGAGAAAGTTCTCAGCATGGGCACCTAAGTGGCGGCTAGAATGTTGGTGGAACATGGTGCCAATTGAAAATAAATTTGGAATGGGGTTATCATCCAAAAAATATAATGACAAATCATATCAACAATTGTCAAAGATGTATTGCAAGGGACGCTGTTTATGTATTAATGGTGAGCCGAGGCAAAGTGCAATGAATTTGTCTCCGTAGGTGGCAGTATACCTTGCCTCATCTCCGTATAAAAAAAACGGGCATTGCTCGTGTTTCTTTTCCAGGGTGGTTGGATGCCCAGCTAGCAACACGGCTCCAGTGATCCCAATAGCTCCTGAGACTGATTTTGCATTGTCTCAAAAACATCTTGAAAATATGTAAGTCATATATCCGGGAATACCAGATCGGAAAATCAATAAAAATAGAGCTCCCCCCTCCCAAAAGTTTGCCATGTCTATATTGAGAAAACATGTTCAAACAAAGTTCTCAAGTACGGAATCATCAGCCTTGAGACGCCCTGTGCTGTGCAAGTAGTTCAGCAGCTCGTGGGGGTCATACATTGGGAGTTTTGCTTCGATAACATCATCTGAACCAGGGCGTGACCGTACTGGACATGAGACCCAACTAAGATCCAATGGGAGCCGAATGAATCTGAATAGGTCCCGGTTTGCATTCTTGATCTTAAGTTTTGCCACCCCTCTGGTTACTGGATGCACGTGTTGGGCCCCAACTTCATCCACCACTGCTTGGGCAGAGTTGATTGCACTCTCTGCAGATTCACGGCCATCTCCAAGTCGATTAAGCCTGGGCTAGTACATGACATGTACAGGTTCCAAGAAATATATCTAATAAGTTGAGTGATATATTTGGGAGGTAGTAGATACCCGCATGCGTAAATTGGGATTAGGAAAACGCCACCAGAAAATAAACACGCATGCAGGGGAACCCAAGCAAACCCAGGAAGATTTTAGTTGTTCCACAACCCGGGATCCTCAAGCCACGGAGCAGGTGATCAGCAAACCCTGCGGACGACCTTGTCGATGAGGCAGCACCTGCGTGCGGCGGACCAGGATGGCTGTTACAAGTGGGCTCTTTGAATCATGGGGTGATCTTCAACAAATAGCGCGCATTATCATTTTTGCTCATTTGATTCAGCTGCTGGAATATTTCTGTCATCATACCAGTCAGCAACTCTCGAACTTGACTGAAGCAATCACGAAATGAACCATTTTTTTTTGGGCACCGGTGTTTCAAGTATGGATACATGGTGTGCTAAAGGGGTTCCATCCCTCCACAGAAGCTCAGCCAGCTAATCGAGATGTTGACAGAAGTTGGCATGAATTGGCATCATTAATGACTCGTGAGTCAATCTCGATACAACTAGTGGCACTTGTGGTGACATGACACTGCGCCCCAGCAAGCTCACGGTCCAGCATTCGAGGGTGAACAGCTATCATGGCACAAAAAGTGAACCAGTACTTGTATCTTGGTACAATCATTTTCTGGCTTGCTTTAACCATGCAGCATCAACCACAAATGATAACCCCAATCATATTTCCAAAATGCCAGGCTTCAAGCAGCGGCTGACGCTGCTTTAGCCTTGGCCTTAGCCTTAGCCTTGGGCTTAATGTGTGCCCTCACAGTGTTGGTCAACTTCTTGAATGCAGTGATCTCAGTCTGCAACACCTTAGAAGTTGAAACTCACCACTAGTAGTTTGGCACAAACGTATTGGGCACTACTAGTTCGAAGTTGAAGTGAAACAACATTATCTGATTGAAATTCCAACATCTCAGTTGGTAGATCTTTGAATGTTTTGGCAGCGACATGTTATCATGATACATTGTGAGAAATATGTTTTTCCTGCCAGGAACCCCTGATTCCCAAGTTATATGCTATCATATATACTCTTAAAAGTGCGAATCCTGACATGAAACATGTAACTTCGTGAGATTTCTCAAGGATATTAAGTATACCACCCCCATCTGACCAAATTATGAAGTGAGCTGCGTTGTACTTGTCGGTGTGATCAGATGCATTGTCCACCGCGAGGCTCTTCATGGCTTGCGCTTTGGCATGCTGAAGTCTTGTGGAGGACTCCTGGAGATCCTTCAGCAACGCAGTCTTGTAGGCAGTGTTCCTTACCAAGGGGCTGAACTGATCCATGATTGTGGTGGTGATTGTCAGGGGGAAATGGTGAGCTTTTTTGAATCCTGGTCAGTTGATCCTAAGATTGAAATTTATTTGTCAAAAGCGACCAACCATAAATTGTATACCGAGATTCTCACCACCATTAGCATCTTTCAATTTCGCTTCCATTTCCATGAACTCCGTCAAGCAACGGTTGGCAACGCTGTTGGCCTGGACCCAGACAATTGGATAGGTTCTAATTAATTAATTTGATTGGAATGCGCCGAGTGTGGGGCATGGGCATGGGATTCTCCAAAAGGTGTTTTATAGGAAGATTTTTTTTTGGGGGGGGGGGGACAAAAACTCACTATTCCCCCTGAAAGTATTTTGGTACTCTACATTGCTGCCAACTTGTCTTGAATGGTTATAAATTAGAAGTCAAGTCGGGGTACCATCCCAACAAATGGGGTGATTGAAACTTAGAATTGGTGTAGCTGACCCCCAATGCCTGATCCAGAAGTTGCTTTGGAGTCCTCTCCTTCTTTTCCTTTTTGGGCACTGGCAGGCCCGGCTTGGGGGTAGAAGTTCTGGGAATGTCTGCAACGGTGATGCCATTGGCAGCGTCGTCCCTTAGTGCACAACCAACTTGATGTTGGCTTCAGCCCAAGCTGGACAACCACCTCTTAAATCTTATCACCACGATGGATATAACTTTTATAATAGCGTACTTGTGCATGTACTGTGTTGCTCATATTAATATGCATATATGCTGTTCAAGATAAAGTTCCACTGGCATCATTAATGCAACAAGCTACAACATCTTGTCGAAATCATCTTGATCCACATGAGTAGCAGTTTGAGACGCTTGAATCTCTGTTCCACTCGACTGCTTGAAGGCTGAGCTGAAGCTGATGAAACATTTGTATCGCCACTGATCAGTCCTGTTGGGGAACTGTGGATTCCTTAGCTATAGCGCTGGAAAGCTGGATTGAAAATCTCAAAACACCAATGCCTCATCAAGTATTTTAACAAATAAACAAGTATGGGGATGTGTCAAAATAGGGGGGCCCCAAAGCTAAATTCCAAATACAAAAAACAAGGGTTTGGGCCCCCCCTATTTTGAGACATCCCTATATTCCAGTATGTGCAATGTTCCAAATTCAATGCAACATTGGATGTAAACAGTCAAGATACGTTTTGATGAATTGACCCTTCTGGTCCCCCTTCAACTTCGACTCGGCTTGGGTGTGGCGCTCTATGAGATCCGTAGCTAAGTCATCACCCAACTTCTCTCTCAATTCTTTTTCTGGTAGGTACTCATAGAGTTCCGTAGCATCATGGGTGTTGGATCTCTTGGCGGTCAAGACAAGTGAACATTCGCCCCACACCCCCTTGCAGGACAACCACATCAGATACAGATCGTGCATCTTGTGCTTGCCGTTGGTACCTTGTGGCAGGGCTGCAAGGTGAACCTGTACGTCACTATATAATTGTTACACTTATAAGTTTTAACTCGAGATCAATTGGGTATATTCCAAAAAAAATGGACGTTCCACAAAATGGTGGGTTAGTACGGCAAACCAACAGGAAAATTACAAGTACTTGCAATTTTGGTTTGGGATTCTCAGGGGCGGCATTTCCTTTCTGATTTTGAAGCCCTTTAGATTTTGGATGTAAAGGGCTGACCCGTCATGCTTTAAAAAATCATACAGGTGGTCACGAAACATTATCATTGTGTATTTTGATTTCGCATGTGAGAAGTTGTTTTTGATAATTGCCTACTTGGAAGATAACATGGGCCCATGAAGATATTAACTAGAATTTTATGAAAGGGTCGATTCAATAATCATCAATATCATTCGAATAATGTTAAGCCGAGAATCTGGGCATCAAATTACTAATAGATTGATTCTAGCGGCTGGTCTCGGCTTCGATTTTTTTTTGCCATCACCTCCTCCGGAATCTTCTCCTTTGGGCCTCAGGCCAGCAATGTAGATTGACACCCTGAGATGGGCAAGATTCAGTTCAACCATCATAGATTAGAACATAATAATAAGATATTATCTATCGAGGGTACCAGGTTGTGTAGGTTGACCCCATGGGATGCGGGTATAGGTCAAGAGTCAGCTCCATTTTTGGCCCCAAACAAATACCCTTTTGGGATGCCTTTTGTTCCCCCAAATGTTTATAAAGCTTCAATTGATACATATCCAGTACATATCCATATTTATCGATTTGTTGAGTGACACTGGAACGTTAGCGGGTTTAAACTATGACCACTACCAAAAAGTGAAATAATTGAAATGAGTAACTTCTCAAGCGCCTGTAGAAGCGCATGTAGAGAGCTTCCGGGGTGCATGGTTTCCCATGCTTATCACATCTCCATGCATCGACCGGGCTTGCCATACCTGAGGCTTCTGAGTCTGGCAGCTCTGCCTTCACTGCCATGCCACTTGACGGCAGCGGGGGAACAACTGGCTCAGCTGCTGCCGTTTCAGGGGCTGCTTCCGTTTCAGGGGGAACTGCACTGTCATTTGCAGGTTCTGGGGATGTAACATTCGGGGCTGACGGTTTGCGACATGCAAGGGCCTCCCTGACATGACCCGATTCAGCATCAGCACCATTAGCATCCAGGGCATCATTCTCAGTACTAGAAGTTCCACTTCCGGGTGGACCAACAGGAGTTGCAGGCATAGAAGGGGTGCTGAGGTTGCCGTCATCATATGTCTCATCATTCATCCCATCACCATTCGTATCCCAAGACTTGCTCACCCAGCTTTGGCTGCCCTCGGTAAAGACATACCGGTTGTTCCAGGAATCCCACATCCAGTTGCCAGGGGCATATGGACTGAGACCATCATACTCCCTCCACCAGGACAGACCCTGTCGACCATAGTATTCCCTTTGAGAATTGCAAGTCATCCACCAGTCATCCTGAGAAGGCTCCCATGAGTTGCTCTCCCATGAATTGCTGCGAACAGTCTCTGCCGGGCTAGCCATAGGAGATGCAAATGCATGCTTGGGCGGCGGGGTATGCAACGACTCTGGGGTGTGTGCTTTCTGCAAAGTAGGAGGTGAGGTAACTTTGGGCGGCGGTGTGTTCGGATCTGGGGCATGGGCTTTGGGCTGAACATGTGCTTTGTGCAAACGAATTTCCTTTGCAGTGTTCAAGGCTTGTTGAATCTTGGCACTTGGTGGGGGCGGTGCTGGTGCTGCAGTCTTCGGCACTGGGCTGCTGGCCTCAGTGGAATCGCTAGGTGCAGGTGCTTGTGGGGGAATTGCTTTTGCCGGTGGTGGAGGTGGCTGTGCCTTTGCACTTCCACCAGCTGGTGGCACAGCAGGGCAAACTTTGGGTGCAACTACTGCTGGAGGGGGCACAGGTGTGGCTTTTGCCTTGGTAGCTGGAGATGCTGACTCCACGCCATCCACCTTCCGTTTGTTTGCTGTTGCTCGTGCTTTAGCTAGAATGCTCTGCACCAGGTCCATGTTGGGTTTGGGCGCTGGTGCTGGTGGTGCTTTCGTAGCTTTTGGCGGCATGAGGAATCCTGCAAGATAAAACGCAGAACAACCCCTGTCTGACATATATGCTGACAAAACAGTTTTCAAACCGGAAAACTTGGAATAACGATGTCGTTTTTCCGGATATATTCAAATCACGGTTCCATCACGGTTCCTGCCCGTTTCCTCACGGTTCCTGCCGGTTCCTAACGGTTCCATCACGGTTCCTATCCCCCCTGGGGTGAGATATTAAATCGGTTTTTGGGGGTTCTAACATGTTTCAACCCTGTCCTCAGGAGCAAACCAGTAGGCCAACACCCTCAAATCCGGGCACTTGGAGCCATAATGTGTTGAATTCGACATTGTATCGGCTACATATTTCCGGAAATGCAGTGAACATGGAGTCATACTGTCATGGAGTCATAGCGCATTTGCATTGAAAGATCTTAATTGCTGTTTGACTTGTTTTCCCCAATGCAACGCAATAGTGGTAGTCCACAGCATGTCGAATTTGGTTGTCCTTCTTGCAATGACCTTCCAACAATGGAAAAACACCAAATCAAATTGGTTATAAAGACAATTTTGATTTCGATCACTTTTCGACAACCTATTGGCTATTGACCTATTGGTCATGTTTTCGTTTCAAGTTTGGCCCTTTGAGCAAAGCAAAATAAACATCGAGCTGTTCCCGGCACAGTGGGGTGACCTGCATTGGCACTCCCTTCCTAGGCTTGAACTTACCTGACCGGATCTCATCCTTCAAGAAGCAGAGGAATTCTTCCTGGGATGGGTGCTTTGGTGGTACTGGTGCCCCATAATAATATGGTAAAACAATCATGATGATTAGACCGCCCTATAATTTTGCTCTGTTTGCAGTAGAGGGGCAAGCTTGCCATCTTCCCATGTTGCAGGATCCACCTGAACAATGAAAGTGTTCAATTCCAGCAGTGGGGTTTGATTACAAATTTAAATATTGAATCCCTATTCCATCCGCTATATTAGAACCCATACCTCCCCATAATATGCACCAAGAGGCAAAGTTGTGAGGTCCTTGCTCCAATTGGTGCTGGTCGGGAATGGCTGGAAGTTGATTAGTGGCCTCAAATCGTGATAGAACGACCCCCATCATTATAAATAATCACATGGTACGATACATTCTTCAAATTTTAACAACCCAAGTTTCGATGCACCAAGTCTTGTGGAGATAACCCATGCGTGCGCAGAAGGACATAGGATATGATTGGGTGCTCTTGAGCTTTGGCCCCCCACTCCTCAGGTTCAAAGTTCTAATTATAACAATCTTGGAAGAGCAAGAAGAAACCACAACATGATCATATTAATGTTTGAAGCCAGAACACACACTCTTGATACGACCATCACCAGCCCGGGAAATTTTGGTGTTACCATTTGAAGACCATTCGTGCTTGTTCCGGTCGTCACGAGTGATCCGGGCTTGCAGCGATAACATATGGAGCCAACACCTGCAGCCCATCGTGGACCCATTGGACCCTGGGAAAGAGGATCATCTTATAATAGTACATGGCCATGAATGAACTGACATATCATATTGTTTCATCCTAGCCACGGATTTCCAAAGCACACCGTTCTCTTCAACGAGCGATGTCCAAATAATCCCATCCAGCTGAGTTGACAGATTGAATTGCCATCGAAGTAGGTTCATTTAACGAACAAAAATAGTTCTGCAACATGACATGCTGGTTCACCAAAGTGGATTCATAAAAACCATTATAGCCAGGGAACAATCTTTGGATCAAGCTGCTCTGGAATCCCAGGATGGTGCGATCCGGATGGAGGGGAACTTGCAGGTAGGGGAGCCACTGGGCCACTGATCCCCCAGGTTGTTCTGTATTCCACCAAATTTGTCTCACCAAACACAAGAGAGCTATCAATCCAAAGCGGCAAGCTATGAGATTGGCCAGTTCAACACATTTGTACATGTTTTTCCCGGGAACCACTCCACGAGGATTCGCTCGTGATTTATGATGTGTGCCACGGGAAATCCATATATGGAGACTGCAAGGCAATCCTGACCATAATAGTGACCCAGGACGCATCCTCAATACATATTGGACCGCAACGCAAAATCCAAGCCTTAGATGATGAGTTGCAGGGTTTCAGAAACCAATTAAATATGCAACCCCTGTCATGCGTTTGAATGCATTCTAGAAACACGCTGGTAAAATCCATGTCCTGGCTGTTCAAATTCACATCGTACTTGGCAGCGGCCAGGCCAAGCCGACCTGAGAATGCAAGCCAGGCAGGGTAGGGACTACAATCTGCTAATTTTCCACTTGGGTTGGTTCCCCAAAAAAGGCCCCCACAAGTCCCGAAATCTTTCATAAAATGCAGGGAAGTACTGCTTTTTGGGGGGGTTTGTGGAGGCCTTTTTTGGTGAACCAACCCAAGTGGAAATTTACCACTACAATCCAAAATTCTTGAAAATAATCTATTCATCACGAAGTATTGAGGGTGGGACGGAACGTGGCATAGATACCGCCAATTCCGCAGAACAGCTCAAACGCCATAAGGTCCTGGGTATGGAATCTAGTTGAAACGGGATAGTTCAAATTTTATTAGGTAATGGTCTCTTGAACTTGCCAGGCCTTGCCTTCTTGAAGGTCCCATCACTGGTAGCCACCACGTAATCGATGATGTGAACCCTGGGCATCGGAGATGATAGGTGGCTGGTTTATCATTTTAAATTTCTGAGCGATCATGATGTGATGTGGTTTCAAAATGTTTCAAAATGATTTACCTAAGTGCCGTTTAGGCGCATGATGCAGGGAGCACCCAGTGCTAAAAGCATGAGTACTTCATGATCGTTCAAGCGCAAAGCAGGCGCCACCATGGTGAAAATCACTCACAGGCGATGACCCCTAACCGGAAAACATCAAAAGCTAAAACTGCGAACACATTTCAGATCATTTAAGTATCACGTGATGATCGTCATTATGGCCTTGCAAGTTCTGTGCGGTCCACTTTCAAACGTGGCTTGACTCCTGATGCGAAGGAATTTGTTCGACCTGCTCTTTGCAAATGTGCTCAGCTGCTCCCACCGCTAAGGCGCTTGGTGCGCATTGGAGGGAACCCAGGCTCACCCCATATTGGATTAGGGCATGTCATACATGTGTGAAAGGCTGCACCCCTGAGCTGCATAGTGACGACGACTCTAACGAAACATTTTTCTTGGGCCGGCTATAAATTAATAAATGAAAGCAGTGGTCCATCGTACTAAAATTGCACAGCTCACTCACATCGCAGCATGCACACATTATAACTGCCATGATCTGGAACCAAATTTGTAAATATTGAAAACTCCATTCGAGCCTATAGCTACCTACCTACTCCACATCCTCAGCAGTATCACTCTTTGAGCGTTTGCTGGGCTTGGGGGTGACACCAGCCAAATCAAACAATCCACCACGGGCAACATAGAATGCCTTCATAGCAGAAGGCAGAGAGGTCCCAGCCTCCAACGCTTTGGCCTTATATGCGGATGTGAATTGAAATAGATTGTCACTATATACCCCATGGCCATATCAACTCTTGTTGTCCCAACCTGCCAATCTCAGCACCACACCAACGTGATGCAAGGCTCTACGATCTGGTGCATGTCAAGTCCAGGGATGGCCGTGCTGAAGGCAATCTGGAGCATGCGAGTTGGGAGCAAGGGTTTCTAGATGTTAAGATTAATATACCATGCTATCATAGGCCTCCTTTTTCTTCATCTCCTTGGTTGCTTTCATCTCAACGGCGGCATTCCCAGTAGTCCAGTAGGGCACCACCTACAAACAAAAAAAACTGAATTAATTCATAAACAAATAGGGCACATCCTGCAAAGAAACAAACATATTGACTCATTAATAGTGAAGCTTGTGACCAGTTCCAATCAGTTCATAGCCTTGTAAGATGTCAATTGGGGCAGGCTGGACTTGATGAGCTCCTTCTCTTCGGCACCTACCAAAATTTCTTGACACCAAGGGAAATTATTGATGACGTTCTATACAGCAGTACTGGTTGCAACACAACATGCGACTAGGCACCTACAACTTGATTGGAATTGTCAGTCTTCTTGGCAGCACTCTTGGCAGCACTCTTGGCAGCAGTCTTGGGCGTGGGGCATTTCTTTGGCGCTGCTTTACCCTTGGGCTTCTTGGGCTCCTTGGGCACCTTGGGCTCCTTGGGCTGCTTGCGTTCCTTAGGCTGCTTGGGCTGCTTGGGCTCCTTGGGCTCCTTGGTAATGGGCTCCTTGCGCTCCTCAGGCTCCTTGGTCTCCTCCTGCTCCTTGGGTTCCTTTTGCTTCCTACGACCCTTACCCTTGCCTTTCTTGGAAGGTTGGCTGGGTTGGGAAGTCCCTGGCAAATTGTCAGCATCAGCAGCATTTTGACTGCCCCTGGGGCGGCCCCTCTTGGCTTCTCCATCAGCTGCAGGCTCTTTGGCATTGCGCTTGGCACGGGCTCGCCTATGCAGCAGGTGTGAGACACTTGGCTGCCTATGTTGGTGACATAATAGCGCATATAATATTAAATGAAAAACACATCATTCAGCTAAGTCTCATGGCAATTTGTCCAGCAAGAATATCCTTCTCAAATTTAAGGTCGCTCAGATGGATAGCACTGAGAACTTGATTCAAAGATGGCGGGTCAGCCACCAAGGGGGCCCTGTCCTTATTGTGCATAGGATCAAATTCTAAACTATGGCACGTGGTACATGTACATTTTGCACATATTGATCAACTCGGAGAACAAATGCTGGGTAAGGGTCAGCATGACTGTGGTTTAGCCTGCTGGGCGGAGCACCCTTCACTTCTGGCTTTTGGTTCAGCTTGTCCAAGTTGTCCTGACCCAAAAAAATAAACAATTAATCGCTAGCTACAGGAAAATGTCTAATTTGGCACATTCAGCATCATTTGGAAATTCTATAGTGTCCTGGTAATCCCAAGAATTGTTGGCCGTCCACTCATCCCACTCTTGCTGAGCCCACTCATCCTAGCGCAGCACTCGAGAAATTTTGACCGGATTCAAAAGATGGAACTGTGTGGAATTGATACTGAATCAGCACTGTACTTGTGTGATGAATCATTTTCCTCCCACCATTGCCAGTCTGCACGGCCCTCTTCGTAAAAGCCAGCAGACCATGGGTCCTAACGCAGCACTTGGTGAAGTTTGGAATAAAGGGGGAAGGTCGAACAATAGGTCATCATGATATCATGTGGCACATTTCAAATAAGGAGTCCTCATTTGACAAGCTTTCCGTCTTGCCCCATCCCTGGTACCAATTGGAGTTGTCATTCCAATCGCAGTAGTAGTCCTAATGAGCGCTCGAGTCTTGGGAATCATCAGCTTGATCAATCTTTTTGGCCATGAAAAAAGTTTCAAATGCAATTTGGTTCAGTCCTCATATTTCCAGTCTCCAGCTGTCTCTTCCAACACCTTACAGCAAACACTCGATTGTCTTAAAAGACTACCCCCCAGGGCATGTTCTACCAACCCACACCTCCACCATCTCTTGATCAGGATCAGCTGGAGCAGCAGCGATGTCTTCCTCCAAGGGCATTGAGGAGACTGGAGGGTGACATGACATGTTGACAGGGAGGCTAATGAAGTAACCAGATAGCACAGTCACATGATTCTTATTTGGACCAATTTTCTGAAGATTCCTGCAATGTTGGAACGTAAAAGAACACCGATATTTCAACATGAAGCCGCCTTGTCCTCATCGATGTCAGCCACCACGCATTCCAATGCAGTCACCTGAGACAATGTGATAGTATATAAATTTAATGATGGCCTGGACATGTTGATCATTGGGCCAACTATTTGAACTTTAGTGGAGAATAACCAGCCTCTACGACATCAGAGGGCGTGTGGTCACGTCCATGGGCAGCATCACAAGTCACCTGGGAAGATGTTCAACGATAACTTATAGATATCATCATGAGTCACCTTAAAATCATTGGGCCAACTATTTGAACTTTAGCGGAGAAGAACCAGCCTCTACCACATCAGATGGCGTGTGGTCAGATCCATGGGCAGCATCACCAGTCACCTGGGAAAATGTTCAACGATAACTGATTAGATATCATTATCAGTCACCTTAAAATCATTGGGCCAATTATTTGAACTTTAGCGGAGAAGAACCAGCCTCTACCACATCAGATGGCGTGTGGTCAGATCCATTGGCAGCATCACCAGTCACCTGGGAAAATGTCCAGCGATAACTTCTTAGATATATCATGTGCATAGAGTTTTTTCTCGAACTCAGATAATGGGATAGGGCCTCTTCACCATGACCAGCTGGATCTTCAGCAACTTCAACAGCAGTGACGGCCTAATGCATGACCACTACCACAAACCGAATGATATGACACACAAATTGTTTCAAGCCTCATGTGTTGGTTCAGCTGAAACATCATCAGGCTGCTCCGGTTGCCCATCATCCTCACGAAAGGGTTAGGGTAAAAGATATATTGAACTGATTTGGTATGATCATGAAAATCCTCCCGACACACTTTACAGCATCACTGACCATTATAATATGATGATGACTCAACACTAGTTGTCCTGGGGTGATTCCATCGGCTTCCATCTGCGAAGTGATGACTTGGGAATCCACGGGCGGGGCGGCCAATCATTAGAATCATTCGATTCCAGAGGCAAGGTATCCATTTGATCCACGTGGGATCCAGCTGCATCCCCTGGGGTGCTGGCTGGTGCGTCACTGCTGCTGGCTGGTGCATCTGTGCTGCTAGCTGGTGCTTCTGAAGCAACTGCCACGTACACCGACAAAGGAAACTGGCACTTGGCAGGCACATGCTCCAACTCCCAAGGCTCCTTGAACCCGATAACAAAACCACCACCCTTGACCCAGCAGGACTGGTAGTCATACTGAGGATCATAGGATTCCATGCATTGTTTCAGGACAGCAGGCCAAGTTTTGGAAAAGGGTAGGAGTCCCAACATCCTAACACCATCATCCCCATCATCACTCCCGGTTTCAATTCCAACCTCTGTTGGTGCTGCAACATCGCTGGCTGGTGTTTCTGCCATGTCTGTTGGTGCAGCTGGTGCCGCTGGTGATCCAACTTCTGCTGGTGCCGCGACCTCCCTGGCTGATGATTCTGCTGGATCAGTTGGTGCCGCTGGTGTCCCACCTTCTTCTGCTGGGTATAAAGCATTCAAGATGTCCTTGAGCTGCTGCACCAGTTCATTCCTAGGTTTCGGGATTTGGTCAGCTAGGTATATCATGGGCCCCAAATTGATAAATCATCAAATTGATCATGATCAAGTTCAGCCATAAAACTTAGAATTCCATCGGGTCTTGCGCCACAAACGTACCATGTAGCTCAAGTGCACCCTCAAAGTTGATCCTTGGATTTCAGCCCATGAAGTGAGATCTTTTTGAAGGGTGCCCTCCGGCCAAAAGCTGTGGATTTCGTTCAGGTACAGGAATGCAGCCTCAGTGAGGCAATTTGGTCTAAGATGATCTAATTTTCAAATAATAAGCGACACAATTTGCATGTATTCTCTTAAATCATGCTGACAGGGTACTTTGATTTTTGATCCCACGGGGACATAGACGCCAAAATGGGCCAACAGCATGGAAATTGGTCCAAACAAACCAGACACTGACTCATCCGTCGGCTCTGCGCTGGCAGCGCCAACAAGACTTCGGCCCGGTAATGTTCGGATCGTTTGAATCCCTAACTCCCGGGCCCAATCCTCCAAGACGGCCTTCAAATAGTCAAGCCTCAGATCATGGGCATCAGTTCTTACTTTTCTAGAGAACAAATCAAATTTAATTGGTATCCACCCAATTTGTATAACATGATTTGATGTAAAGTCAAAGGGCTCATCATCCTCTCGGGAGTGGCTACCCATGGCTCACAATCCTAGATCTTCTCAGGAGCTCGAATGGCTGCTGATTGGCCGACTGATCCTAGCTCGACAGCAGATGCAATTGTGACAACATGAAGAAAATCCTGCAGGGCAGCAGCGGCGGGAGAGGGTGTGGCACCTGCAGTCCATCGTTTTTGGCGTTCTAACGCCAATGCCCTCTTCATTCATGGCCCAATTCACCGATAGAATTGAGAGAAGATCAGAAAAGGAATCACTTTTATGTGCTGATTGAATTAATAATACGGTATCATTGATGATGTTGATCAAATTTTGTCATTATTTCTTGATAGTTCCTACATTTTGAGCCATATAGGCATCTGCAGGGCCCTGGTTCCGAACCAAGATGGCGGTTACCTGTATTTTGGGTACCCAGGCTGGTTCCGGATATACAGGGACATGGAGCCCTTGGGTATATATATTATATTATATATATATGTGTTCATCAGATTTTATATCACCTTTTATCAAAATGGAAGGTTCATCACCACCGACTCCGAGCTTCACATCTGCCTTTCCTTTGCACAAGGGCGCCACCAGCTTGCGATGCCCCTCGGAACAGGCCGCGTGCAACGCTGCCGTGAGGTCCTTCGCCTCGGCTTTTTCTGCAGGAAGTATCTGGCAAAATATCGGGTAGCATATGGCAGCATGTTCAATAATTGAATGTGGTCATACTAATGACATGTCATTAACATAGATTATCTATGATTATCTATAGTGACTATCTTGCAACTGGATGTATCTGGCATATGGATCTTGTACATTCTTGTACTATCTGCCAATGTTTCAAAAGTACCATCAAAATCCGAACATCCCGGCCTGTGCGCCCTTCACCAGGGAACCTCAAAGGGGTCTGTTGGCTGGGCACCGCAGCACCATTTTGTTGGATCAATTGATGGATTAACTGATTAATTAATTAAAATGTCAACTGCTGGGTGGATGGATTACTCTCTTGTTCGGTGATTGTGCAGCACAAGCGACTCACTTGGGCTAAATCACCAGCCTGACATGCAGCTGGGTAAATGGAAGATGGATGGAGATGGAAAGCCGGATTACAGGATCACAGATCATGTCAGCTGGAGATTTGTCACAATTTGTTCTTGCCTTCGCGGCATTCAGCAAAGCTTTTGGCCCGCCAGCGGAGCTGCCTCAGCAGGAAGTCACAGGTTCCTGAGACCTATGTGTTGCATTTCACGGCTATGTGCTGCTTGCAACAAACACTGACATCAAGTAGGATCAGGAGTTGTGAGACCTGCCAAGTGCCAAGTGTTTTTTTGCTCGGCAACTATTTGTATGGCCTGAACTGGAGCTGTCCGAATCTGTCCTGCATGGTGGTCCAGCAGTTCAATGCAGCACATCTTTCTGCCAGCATCTGCAGGAATTCAGGTGCAGTTCTGAAATGTTATGAAGCCCATCAGCCCCAAGTGTTTCAAGCCCGCTCCCAGAATTGTTGGTGGAAGAGGGTTGGGCCTCGCATGCCAGCAACAAGTCAACCTTTTCCGATATTTCACCGTGGGGGCCTGCTCAACTATCACTAACTTCCTTGCCCATGACACAGCGCATTCCGAAGGCTTCCCACATCTTCCCACCTTGCCAGGGTGTTTTGAATGTTCTGCAGGCTTTGCAGCCGGTCCATTCGATCCTCCCGTCCTGTGCACAAGGAATCAGTAGGAATATCATCCTGATCTTTCAAGATGTTTATGTCAGTTGAGGCACTGTCAGATCTGAAGTCCTTGGATTCTCACCAGCCATGAAGGACATTTTGACCTTGGATGTGGCGCAACAAGCATGGCCAGCAGGCCTATGGACATCACTCCCAGTAAGTCCTCATCTACATTCATCTACTGAATCTACTGGTCCTGGGGTCCCAACCACAATCTTCACCTGGGGCTCCACACAGCTTTTTTAAGGAGGCTCACTGCACATGTGTCACGATTGCCCTTTTTGCATCTGTTTGCCGTTGTCATCGAAGCAGTTGTGCCCATCCGTTGGAGATTGGACACTTGCCCGCTTCAGAAATGTCCCCAGAATAAATCTTAGGGACTCACTTCAATCACCTTTGGGTGCCGGTTCAACCGGCGATCTATCGTCACGGAGGCTACCTCCCACTATCGAATTCGAAGTATTAGTCACGTACTAATCAGGCAGTGTAGCAAAACCGGGCAGCATGGCAACACCTGCTGATGTTACTACTTACTACATGTTTCTACTACTTAAGGAATCTTAAGGATACTTGAACGCCTTTGCCGAAAAGCAGGCAAGACGTGGCAACCGGGTGAATAAAAACATCATGCTCAAGCGAAGAACATGCCGTAAACCCGGCGAATGCAACAGTGCCACGTTGGAACCGAAAAAACCATGGCCTTCTCTCAATGGGCAATTCATCTGGTGGGCTGATCATGGGTCCATTGAGGGACCACAGATTTTCCATCGACGTTTTAAAAACAATCCTCTGCTGGTTGCAAGTTTCAACCCCTCCAAAATCAAATCAAGTCCGAGTCAGGTCAGCATCGAACATGCAGACGTACATTCCCAAATTCAAACCAACCTGAAAACAAAGGTCCCAAGAATTGATTCTTGCTGTAGACAGTGCAGTTCTGAGAACACATGAGAAAAGTCAGGCTAAACATGGCTAAACCAGCAACCGGCGCAACCGGCTCACCATCACCTAGGGCGATTTGGTCTCTAAAGCTGCACGTTTCGATGCTCTCAACAAACGTCGGACACCCCAGAGGACGCATCCTGCCCAGGGCAGCGCACCAGAAATTCCGCCAACCCCAGCAAGTTGGATATCTTCTGTGGTTCCTACATCCATCAGAATCCAAGATGTCCAAGGGGAACTAGTAACTATATATATTGAACCGTCTTTGAACCAGAATCTTTGAAAAAAAAGACGTGGAAAATGGATAGAGGGACAACATGCGACAACCATCATCCATCTAACTTCGAGCGTCCGACATCGCCTACATGCAGTACTCCACTCAGGTTGAAGAAGCCCTGCGGCCAGGGTCCAGGCTTTGCAGCATTCACTCCAAAACTCAGTTTCAAGCAACAGCCATCTTAAAAGAAACTTAAACCAAACAAAAAACAAACTATATAAACTCATTGTCATGTGAAGTCTTAGATATCTTTCTCCGGGTCAGGTTGCCATTGTTTTCCTGATCTTACATTGCATCTCTTCCAGGGCAGCCATAGCTATTCAACTATTCATGCAAAAAGTGACCAGAGTAAAGACATCCATGTCATTTGCATCCCCAACTTGCACATAATTACCATTCATTACCACGGACTACCACCGGTCATTCTCGGTCTCGGTCCTTAAAGCATTCCGCACCCTCACAGTTGCTGGATGGCACGCAGGCCCAATTGAAGAGCATGAAGGTCACTGTGAGGATCTGGTAGAGAAAGCCAAAGGCAGTGCCCAAGTCCTTCGTGGACTTCTTTGGGATACTGCAAAATACTGCAAATACCCTTCCGTGTCTGGCGAGCCACTGGAGAAAATCATCGAACTAAATGGGAGATGTTCCAGCAAGCCATGTTTGAGCACAAGGTAACAGCATGTAACAGCAATGTCAACATGATCAGCCCAGGGGGAACTAGCCGTAACTAGCCATTGGGCCATGGCATGCCATGGCTGTGCACGTCCTCACCACTGAAGCTGGCGCGCAAAGCCACGGCTGCAAGGCACAGCACCCCACCATAGCCCAAGGATTGCAACCTGAGGACCCCTGGGGACCCCTGGAACCCCTGGGGACCCCTGGGGGCTGTGAACCCATCGCATCACCCATTGGTTGCAGCAGTCACCATGCGGTCCGTCATACATGGTGTCATAAACAAAGGAGCATATTGCATCCATATTGCATCCATATTGGATCTATATTGGATCTATAATGGACCCATAATCAATGAACATTGATTGACCATGGATTTAACAACATCCCATCAGTTTCGTTTCAAGACTTTGCCAAGGTGCCGCATGGCAGCCTCAAAGAACATCCGTTGATCAACTTGGCTGCCAGAAAGCTTTGATGAGGCAGTGTCTGAAATGTAGGAGGTTAAGACTTCAAAAGGGCTGGCAAACATGGAAATACCTACCATTTGTTCACACTGATCTCTCAACTCAAGGAAGTGCGAATAAGCACACAATCTACAAGCGTTGAAGAGGTTGAAATAAAGCAATGCAGCCAAGATGCTGCACAGCAAAAGGAAGGATCCGGCAAACAGGCCTGAAACGCCGCGCAGTAGGGTCCGAAATGACATCAAGCCAGTGGGCATACTCCTCGTTGCACATTCTGCCGCCCAGATCCTTCCGCTCATTTTAACATATTTTAAGAACAAGATACACCAACCCATCCCCGGCCTAGACTTGCCGTAAAGCCCAGCTCCAAGCCAACCAGACCTGGTGACAGCACTGAGCAAGTTCAATCAGTTCTTTTGGTGTTATGTCACATATGTCTCAATTCACAATGGCAACCGGTAGGCCAACTGGAAGTGAATTACAGCTATACAATGCTATACATAGCTATACCGATTTGAATCCGATTTGTATAGTATAGTAATTCACCATAATTAACCCATATTAACCCCATCTCAATCATAAAGCCTGTGGGTCCCCATCTCATGAACAGATCATGAGATCCACATAATTCCACCGCACGGCATCACCTGGAAAAAGTGCCGCGCCTCTTCCTTTGGGCACCCAGTCTCCCAGCAGACCGAAGACCACACGGCCCAGGGCAGAGAACAGGCCGACGGAGAGGCCAATGCGAGTCTGTGCCTAAAAAAAGGTCGTTCAGGAATGTTCAGGATGGATCTGCAAATTTCTACCACCTGGATATCAACTAACATAGACCCTGAGAATCCCTGAGAATCGGCCATGTTTAACAATTTTTACCACGAAGTAGTCTTCGAATCCCCTGGGATCCAGGACGCCTCAGCAGGAAGCCCAAGACTGGTGGCACACACTGGCCAGTTGCCCAACCAAGCGAAGCAATAAGCGATGGGAATCAAATAAATGGCTGCGAGCCAGGGAAAGTCCTGGCAGAATTGGTTGGCTGTTGAGCAAACAAAATTCTTTCAGGATCTTTGGGTTGTACTCTTCGAAATTCTTCACACTGATTGACCGATTATATAGACTTTGATCAAATTCAAGTCTTCTTTCTAGAAATGCTCGGCAGCTGCTGAGCCCAGGCTGTCCTTGTTTTTCAGGATGCCAAAAATCCTGCCGGCACATGCCAGATATCAGGGGTGTCCTCTCTGGCACCAACACCTAAAACTTAACCATTCCTACTTGCTCCATCCATGACCTCAATTGCAAACAAAGAAATTCTCCACATCATTGATCTCCTCAATTGCAGGCATAAGCATAGTCAAAACAACAAAAAATTGAGCATTGGATGATCCCGATATTCCTTGGTTTCAGCATCCATTTGGCGGGTCAAAACTATGGCATTTTGATCCCATGGCTTCCCACAAGGCTCACCTTCCCCTGGTGCTACTTTGGCTCTGCGGGCTGGTTTCACCACCTGCTATGGCTATGGCAGCTATGGCAGCTATGGTGGGGGGAATCTCTGATCCTGGCTCTTGGATACCCCTGAAAAACATCTGAAAGACTTACTTATCCAGAAATAATTCGAGTTAGCTGGATTTAGCTGGTGCTAATAAGTACCCCAATTTACAAAGCTGTAAATGACCGCATGAATCTACATTCACAAAGGTTTACCCAGCTACCATCGCACAAGTGACAAGGCCTGCAACTGTTGGGCCATGCTGGGCCGAGAGGCTGGATTTCCCATCTGCTTCCTGCTCTTCGACTTCAGCCAGTGCCAGCTTCCACGATTGCGAGCGGAAAATCATAAAACCTGCAAACATTGAACTGATTGACCAATTGGAATCACAAAAGCACCAGGAAGGGAAGTGATCAAGTGATAAACGCAATAAAGCTTGCGCACAAGCATGCACAAGCTGGAAAGTGTCCAAGATTGAGATGCCATACGATGCCATATGGATCCATATGGCCTATCACAGCGGAGAGAATGCTGTAGGTGATCTGATAGTTAATGAAGTGGAAAGGGGCACCACCTGGGCGAGAACCGGGAACAGGAAGGAACATGCAGCTGGCTGCCAGTGCTGTTCCAATCGAAGGTCCAAGGGGCGGCACCACTTGGCATGCACGGCAGTGTGGAAGCTGATGCCCAGTGCAGCCCTCGGCTGTACAACATTTTTGCTGGTGACTGCTGTGTCAAGCGCTGGCAGACGTGGCAAGCCCTGGCTCAGCTCCACAAATTATGATTGGTTTCACACCCAGTCAGGGATAGACGGATAGAGAGAGATGGGTCAATTAAGGTCATCATCATCATCATCATCATCATCATCCACATCCTCATCCTCGTCAAGCAGAGATGTTTCTCCAAAAAATGTCCCACCGAATTCCTGCCCAACGCATCCCTCAGTGACGACCTAACGGACCTAACGCATGCAGCGAAGGGTCGAGCACAAAACGCAGGCAGCTGCTTTTCCAGAATGTTGAGAGGGAACCACTCGCACCGCTGCCAAGAGCCCCACCTGTTGCAACAAGGGTTTCAGAATGTCACTTTGAAATGTCCATCTAAAATCATTTAAATATATTATATATATATATATTTATTTATTTATTTATTTAAATCATTTCTGATCATTTCTGTATTGATTTTGAGATTTTCCACCAACAATCTGATTACAGTATCCCAAGATCCAGTGGTTTAGTTCATGTTTTTTATTTTTTTTCGTGCTTTTGCCAACTTTTGCCCGTTCAATTTGCTCTGGGAACTATGGCCATCTCTGCATGGCAAGGTGCTGTGTTCAGCAACGTGGCGCCAAATCCAAAGAGCAAGTAGCCCACACTTGCAACGAGCAGACTGGGCCGATGGGAAGTTTAAAACTGGGACTGAGGCCACCTGGGGCTGAAAAATTTACAAAAACCGCCACCTGGTCTGACCAAAGGATGCAAAAAAGGCAGACTGAGCGCCACTTCATCGATCTATCAAATCTATACTAATTCTATACTATAATCTATATATCCTCTGTCCATCCTGCATACATGAACTGCCTTGTGAGTCTAATCTGCACCATGTAACGAGGCTGCACCATAGCTGCCTAGCACCAAAGCGGCAGTGCCCAACCCAAATGCGCTCATGGCGCCACCCAGAAGCGTTGACCTAAGGGTGGATAGGTGTGATTCCGAATTATCTTGGTTGAGGATGGTGTGAACAGATTCGATGATGACTGGCCGTTATATAAAAACTATGCCAATTATAATCAATTCATATCAAATTCATAATCCCATTCAATGAGTATACAGTAGACAGTTTGCCTGGTTTTCCTCACTTCAAACACCAATACAAGGAAATTGAGACATATGACATATCTCACATGTATCTGCAAATTATATCTGCACTGAGCACAAGGCCATGCTGGCCCCAGGGCATCAAAGCAAACTCCTGCTGGCGCTGCAAGAAAGCAAGCGCCCCAACTGGCGGCGGCATAGAGTTTGTTTGCATCGCCTGCGCTGCTCAGTTGCCAGCATTTTCACATATTTCCACGGTCCGTGGTTTGCACTCCAACCGCAACGAAAAAGACGACTGAACAGGACTTCTTCTGAATGAGAAGAGTCTCCGTGTTCTCCCGCTCAGAAAATTAACATATATATATAACATGTTTCACTGTTTAAGGGTGAATTCATCCAATGCCCCTAGCCCTTAGGATCCATGGTGCTGCTATATATGGTGCTCCATGGATCCTATGGGATGGTGAATAACACTGGGCGGCCTGGGTCCAGGAGCTCAGAGCCATAGACCCCAAAGATCAGCAGCATCGTATATTGCGCTGCCAAGATACAACAAATACCTGAAGAAATGGAAAGATTTCTTGAGAAATGATGAAAGTTGATGAAATTAATTATGCAAATGGATGATGAAAGATGATGAAAGCTTTTTTTGAATTCCAATCATCCACCAAAAAACAAAAAAAAAAGACATTCCTGCAAATTCCCCAATGCAAACGCACCATAACGCACCCATCTCGTCTGGGTTCTGGAAACAGGGACATGGCATGCAAAGTCAAACCTCCTGCCGCAGTGCCTAAAATCTGAAATCGCGACATAGCCAAAGCATAGCTCTTCCTCAGGCCGCGATGTCTCAGGGTCCTAACTATCTCCCACTGCAAGCGACCAAAAAATGTCTCAGAGCCAGCAATGCAGCCAGCTCACGAGCTTTGCGGCATAGCCTTCGCAGCCCTCGCTGTCCTGGTTCCAAAAAAAATGAGTCAGATGTCAGAAGCAGTGCCACCAATGGCTGGGTGGAAAAAAAAGAGAGAAAAAAAAACGTGAGAAAACCATGAAATTCTAAATAAACATAAATAAATATGTTCTATATCCTTCGATCATTTTCCAGCACGTGAAGGATGTCCTCATCTTCAACCGATGCATGCTATGGCATTTGGCGTGCCACCGCAACAACTGTTGGGTTTAAAATCTGTCAACGCCAAGTTCTTACCCTAATAGAAGTGGGGAATGACTCTGAGGCAGTGTACGCTCTTACATGCCAAGCAAGGCGGAGTGTGGAAAAGAACAAACCCTTTCTGAGGGAATAACGTCCTCGCTCTGCGGGACAGCATCCGTCCATTATCGAAATTGTAAAGTAACATACATAAACATTAATCAAGCAAGTGATTGCTTTGCTCAGTTCCTGCATGCAACAATGTTCAGCTGATGCCTCCGTCCTTCTGCAATGCAAAGCCCCAAGAGCACTGCCAGTCAGCAACAGGCCGCACCAAAGCAAGTATCTTGATCCCTGCAGATCGACACTTTCGTGCTTGGAAGCATACAGGTCCAACAAAAAAAAAGGTTCCTGTCCCACCATGGCACAACGCTGACGGATGTGACACGAACTTGGGGTTGCTGATCACAGGTTCACTGGCGAAGGTGTAATCTGCAATGAAGCAGCCGGTCAATTTTCCAAAGCTCTCAGTGCCACAAACCCACGCCTCTTTCTGCACATTTGTTCCATCTTTGGACAGGGACAAGGTCATCTTCTGCTCGCGAGTGCCCAGACCTGACTCTACATGGTGCCATGTAATAATTACAGAGTATATGGCTTATGGATGGTTATAGTCACCAGGGACTCCTGTGCATGGGTAAATATATATATATACATATATTATTATATGGTATATTACCTTTTCATGGGGGTATTATGGTATATTTCCACTATTCATCACCATTCTAATCATTAATGAATCACTATTAATCACCATCATCACTACAGAATCACTAAATTGTTGCGGGATGGTCATCTCTCAATTCATCGCATATTATGGTATATTGATTAATATATACCTTCCTGGTTATTTAACATAGCCATGGAAAATCACCATTTTTAATAGGTAAACCATCTATAAATGGGCCATCTATACCATGGCTATGTTAAATAACCAGAGGGTATATATATCATATAGCCACTATTTTTGAGGGATGACCATCCCCCAACATGGATCTAATCCGTCGATCATGGCATGATGACAATGGCGAAAGAGCCACCAGCCGAGGTGGTCGAAGTTGCCAATGTCGTCGTGGAAAACCCATCTCCTTTGCTGGGCGCAATGGATGCGGACCCAAGTCACTAATGTATATATATGTGTGTGTGTATGTGTATATATATATGCATTATACTATATATTTCTTATTTATCTATTTATTAATTTATTTATTTAGTTAGTTAGTTAGTTAGTTATTTTTATTATTGTATGATGTACACTACATGATCACATGATCACATGACCCTGCTGTGAGCTGACCATTCATCATCTCATCCATACTTGGCGTAGCATTTGTATCCATTCAGCATTTTACATCATTTCTTGTTGACTGCGGGTGACCCACCAGCTGATCTCCTCCATAATTCAGACACAGCAAGCAAACGACCAAGGGCAGCCGCAGCGCAGCTTGCTTAGATCGGGCAACCATTGGTGTCGCTGGATGGTACTGGCTATGTCTGCTGTTGTTGGCTGGGCGTGGAAAGAACAGGTTGTAAGGAGCAAAGGAGACAAACAAGTCAAGCAGCCACAATATCATAACAAGCAGAAGTGGAATCTCTCTCCAAGCCACACTTCATAAATCGTTTCTTCTAGGGGGCTGAAACTTAAGATTCGTTAGTGGAAAATGCTTGGTGCAATGGTGTTTCTATGTGTTTCTGCATCGTCCCGAAAAGCTTCGGCCAATGTGGAAGCTTTGGTCTATTCACAACAGTCTGCACGCACACCCGAGGATTTCAACACAGCAATTGCTGGGCGCATCCCCCCTTCAGGTGGTCCCCAATCGGTAGTGATGCCATCCCACTATTTGAGTTGGTCCAAGAACAGGGCGGGCACCGCAAATTCCATGCTTTAGCCTTTTCCTTCGCCCGAAAACTGCAATGTTTAAGACACACACATATATATATATTATAATATATTATAATATGATGCCCAATTTCTGGATACCCTCCGGTAATCTAAGACAGCTATGAAACCAGGCCCATGAACGTAGATTTTCCTTTAAAAATGGTTCCATATGTTCCACAATTAGCTTTGTAAACGACTACCAAAGGGTATATCTGGACAATTCCATCCCTGGTGGCTGCCTTGATCATGGCATTCTCCAGGCCAGTCTCCGTTGCGTTCAGCTTGAGGTCACCCTCAAAGCCTTGCAGGTGCCAGGTGACAAAGCAGGGGATACACCTGCAGCTGTGCTCCTACTGGATATATCAGGATATTCATGTGGATGGAACGCTGAAGATTTAAGACATTGAAATCTAAATATGTGTTTTTCAATCGATTGAATTATTTCTAATATTGTTGTTACATAATGTATAAGTCATATATGTTTTATTATATTTGTTAAGGATTCAATCTCTAAGCCCTTGGGGCTGCAAACCACCAATGAAACATCAAGACATTTCTTTCAAGACATGCTTCTGGTGGCAGTCCTGCAACCACGGCTCGCGATGCAGGCAGCACAGCCTGAAACAGCTAGCCACACATCTGGCCCACAAGCCCACACATCTGAACACATCGCACGTCTGCACAATTCTCATATCCTCAAGTACGAGCAGGGGACCCTTGAGGAAGATTTTAAACCCTCAAAAAGGTGTCTGAAATAATTTTCCCAGGGGGGACCCTTGGCATCAACGAATTGCTTTTAGACCTTTGGCAGCTTGTTTTGGGAGGGTTCTGGAACCAAGTCTTCGGAAATCAAGCTTGAACCCTTTCATTTTGGAGCCGTTCTGTTGTCAAAAAAAAGGGATCAAAAATTGCATCCAAGCAAAACCCACAATCTCACAAGCTCAATTATCCGCCTGTTTCCTTTGCTCCCATGCTAATCCCCTTTTCCTATGTCTAAACCCCCTAATGAATAAAAATAGATCCATATTGTCATTTTCGGGAAAATTCAGGTTGGTCAATTTGATCTTTTATTAATCGCCTTTAGAAAACAATTTTAAGGGTCAAGATCCCATTTGAGGGTTCATCTTAGTACTAAAAACTGATTGGCTGGGGACTGTTTATTATTCGCGTCCCTGACGATCGTTTCATGTTTTTGATTAGTACCTAAGGTATCAGGGGAAGGCGTCGTAAAACAATTTTTGGCAATATGTCAAAAGTTTTAAATATGCTTTAATATGTTTTAAAAAGAACTTTCTGGCACCCAACACCTTTCGGTTGATGAATCAAATTATGTTTTCCATTTTTGTTCAGGGATTTTGCAGGATTGGGGGGTCTAAGTCCATATCTATGGCCTTTGTGAAGATAAAGCCACAGAATGAGTTGGGAGATATCATTCCAGACATTTGTGTAAAATTCAACCGTTTCCGAGTAATACATGGTTTCTTCATTTTTGTTCAGAGGGTTGTATAGGAATGGCGGGTCTAAATTCATATCTATGGCCCTTGTGAAGACAAATCCACAGAACGAGTTGGGAGATAGCATTTCAGAACCTTGTGTAAATCTCACCGTTTCCGAATAATAGTTAAATATATTAAATCAAATTGGTTTCTTCATTTTTTTATCAGAGGATTTTGCAGGAATGGCGGGTCTAAGTTCATATCTATGGCCCTTGTGAAGACAAACTCACAGAACGAGTTGGGAGATATCATTGCAGAACCCTGTGTAGAACTCAACCGTTCCGAGTACAGTAAATCATATTGTTTTACATTTTGGTTCAGAGGGTTGTATAGGAATGGAGGGTCTAAGTTCATATCTATGGGCCTGGTGAAGATAAATCCACAGAATGAGTTGGGAGATATCATTTCAGGACCTCTTGTTGCATTGGTGAATGGTACCTGGCATCCTGTTTTTTTTATCAGCGTTTATGCACTTTGCATGCTTTGGTTCAGGAGGCTGCGCAGCCAAAGCGATAATTTCATATCCATGGTCCACGGCCCATGTGAACATAAACCTTCGGAGTGAACTGGGGTAAATGGATGTACAGTAAATGGTTTACGTTCAAGAACCTAAGATTGCATGGAAGCCACTTGGGTCTTAAAAAAATCAAGAAGAAACATGAAAGCAATTCAGATTCTAATCCCAAGCAGAAGTCCGAACTTAATATCGAACTCCCTCCCAGAGATATCAATCATACCAGTAGTTTCCGCATAGGAAACTTTCTGTCCAGGAGATTTGTGTGCTTTAAAAACAACTTACCTAGTTCCGGATGGTCCATGGATATCGGAGGTGGCACATTACAATATACCACAAGACATTCTAGGAACCAAAACCTCCAAAGGTCTACAATGGGAGGAGGTCAAAGGTCTAGAATTGCGCGCGATCCCCGTTCTAGAACCCTGGGAGTTATCCCCAGGGTGGGGATCTTAGACACTTTCGCTTCCACCATCTTCCCCCAGCTCTCATGCTCCCGGGGCCTGTCCGATTTTGTGTTCGCCCTGCACAGTGAAGCATAAGCTGTCACCTGCCGGCTGTGCAGCTCAGAATGGAACTCCCACAATGGTCATCACCATCTCACTCAAAAAACAGTCGAGCACTTGAAACTCAAAAACTTGTGCAAATGTGCCTGGGTTTGTGGTTTTTGTTTGGACACATGAATCAAAATGGGCCAAGATTGCCTACACCCTGACAAACCATTGGACCAATCCAAGGGGCTGTGTGACATCTGCAATTCTCCAGTGTGATTCCAAACCTGAGTGTAAAACTGAACCATGGAGTCATGGAGCACACTGAATGTCACTGGCACTTCCAACTTCCAAGCCTGCTCTCACGGCATCACGGCGATGTTTACACTTCTCTTTTCGGGCCCTAGTCTTCTCACGAACTTCCCAAGGTTGTGACTCCAGGGTTTCTGCTTGTCGATTCAATCAACTTTGTGCGCCACGTCTTACAAAGCCACCGAGAAACTGGGTCCTTTGTAGTGTGAATGCTCTTGGTCACCAGTTTATCCTGTGAAACGGATGTCGATCATGTTCAGAAAAATAGAAACTTAAATAATTGTACAAATATATATATATATATGTCTAAATGTATATATGTATATAATTATGACATGTTTCCAAAACATATCAACAACCAAACAAACCCATCAAATCTTGAAGATTCTGAAGGTTACATCGCTCACAATTCCTCCGATCTCTTCCTATCCCACGACCTGTCCACTTCTGGCCTCCTTTCCAGGAATTTCCACAGTGCCTCAGCTCCAGGCCAAAGGAATTCTCCATGTTGTGCTGGTACAGCGGGTGGATCTATTTAAGAGAAGTGATGGTAAGTCCAAGTCAAACATACAGAACAATAAGTATACATATAATTATACACAATATATATAATTATGTGTATATATATATGTTTTGACCTTTCTTCAGCAGTTTTGGTGGCCGTGATTGGATGACCTAAATCTTAAGTCCTTGAAAACAAGTTGAATGTATCGATCACTCAGCCTATCGTGGGGTGATGAGTTAGCCAATATTGGTCAACACCAACCGACACTACCAACAAACAACAATTGTCTTAAGCCTTGTCAACCCACATTCAACGCATTTATAAGAACTGATATTTAGCGCGCTGAGCAGCATTAAAGAATTTGAAAGAAGTCTCCGCACCTTGCCCAAGATTGACGATGATTCCGTCAATCAATATTCCAAGCCAATATGTCCGCAATCCATCAATGAAATTCACCATCCCCAAATATATTAATTACCGTGAAAATGGGTGATATAAAACCATATATATGTATATATATATATATATGCACGAACATATGTACGTACTAACATCATAGAGCAATTCCCTCAAAACTCAAAACAGCCTGAAATGGCCCTTGGGTGTCCCAGGCCCACCATGCCAGGCCACATGAAAGCCCCGCGCCGTTGCTACTGGGCTTCCATTTGGCATCACGTAAGCCGCTGCCAGACAGCACTGAGACCTGCCAACATAGCCCCGTGATGGCAATATATGGCAATGGGATGCTTTTTGAGCTGGTGATATCTGGTAAAAATATGTAAAAATGCCAAAAATCTCAATGGGAAAAGGTGAGTCATTGGAGGACTTACAGGACTTACAAGCTTACTATATCTTACTATGCATTGCTAACATGTTGACTGAAATTTCCAATAGCAACGCAGCAAGGTTTTACACCACTGAGACTGGAAGAACCAGTCACAATCCAGGAATCTTCTCCGCACCGCCTCCAGGAGGTACATCAACATGGCCATCTTGGCAATGAAGCTTCCGCTCATACCCTGAGAGCCAGCGTACCTGCCCAGGCTGTCAGCATCTGTCAGCCCACAAAGGCCATCAGTTTTGTCAACCATGACACAAAAGAACTCCAAACATAACCGGCCCATCCCTCTGCTGATGGTCACTGAGAAAGCTCTGCAATCTTTTCATGTGCAAATTTCAGCTCTGCCTCGCCTGAAGCAGCTGTGATGATTCAAGTTCGTTCATGACAAGTGCATCTTTTATATGATCTGCACTTACTTCGAAAGAATGACCATATAATTTACAATGTATGATTAATCACATCCAGCTCTCTGACAACGTTGGTATTAAAATCGTGTCAATTGGATGATTGGCAGTGCGAACCAGCAATCAACAGATACCGTGGAAGTCAAGCGTCGCTTTGCCATGGTGAGCTGCAGCCGTTGCAGGGCCGCGATAACAAATCGCGGAGCATCCTCTGGGCGAAGGTTGCTGCTGGATAGTGCCTCAGTGGCCCATCTCGTCCTATCAGCATTTCAGAGCTCCCAATTGTTAGATATATGTTTAAATAAACATCATATATATGTATAATATTAAGTCTCAACATGTCTCACCCATTATATGTCATGATTACAATCACCAAAAACTGACGTGATTGTAACCCACAAAAGTAAAATCCCGATATTATTATTATATTATATATATTATATATATATATATATATATTATATATATAATATATTATATATAATATCGTATATATATATAATGCAGGTAGAAAAGCAAAGACAAAGGGGTCCCAGCATTTCTCCCCTCTGGTTTGCCAGGGCGCAGGGTCCGGTGCATTGATCTGAGCCAAAAAGTCCGCAAAGACCAGTGGAATGCCCCGCAGCAAGTCTTCGCGTTTCTTGAACTCGACCTTTTCGCGCTGCGCGGTAGTGGAGTAACATACTGAAATTGGGGAGAGTCATAGCCTGGCAATTTACTGGGATTTACCTTGATTTCCTATCAAGAACTGGGATTTGGGAGCTGGAGTGCCTTCAGAGTCCAGAATGAAGTTGGGAGAACCTTAGGATTTTTTTTCTATTTATATAACCAGGCTGACCATGGTGCTTGTGGCATCCTGTCGCCGCCTGCCAGTTGGCAAGTTGATCATGGGCAAACGCCAGCTCCTGCCATTCCGAAACGGAATTTCCAGGCTCAAAACCCTGGTACCATCTGGTACCCCTTTTCAATCAGTCGTAGCTGTAGTATAGCTGGAATCCAACCACAAGCTCTTGTAGTTGGTATAGTTGATGTTCATGGATGTAGGTTCTTCACCCATTATTCTAAGTCATAGCTGGTGAATGATGTTAATAATCATAATAGATGTTATTAATTATCCATAATTAACCATCAATCATTACCCATCATAATAATAATGATTATTATTAGATAACCCAGTGGTTATGGATATAGTGATATAGTTATTTACCCATGATTAATGGTGTAAAACACATGGATCACATGGGTGAATTAACCAATTCACCATCCATTAACCATCACCATCCATTAACCATTAACTATTAACCATGTGTTAACCAATTCACCATCCATTAACCATCACCATCCATTAACCATTAACTATTAACCATGTGTTGACCCATTCACCATCCAGGAAAACCATCACCATCCCAAAAAACCACTGGATGGTAACCATTACCCTCTGGTAATTTAACATAGCTATGGAAAATCACCATTTTCAATGGGTAAATCCACTATTTCTATGGCCATTTTCAACAGCTATGTTAGTCATAACCAGAGGGTAACTCCCATTAAATCCCATTAAACCACCATTTTCCTATGGTTTTCCTATGGTTTTCCTATGGTTAACCATTCACCATCCATGGTTCACCCTCCTAGTGGTCGTCCTCCTCCAGGCGCTCCGCCTCCGAGGCCAGGAGCTCGGCGGCCGTCAGCTCGGGGGCCGCCTCCCGCAGCCGTAGCTTCTCCTGTTCCAAACCACCAACCAGGTTTAATGTGGAATAATGTGGTTTAATACTGTTTAATATGGTTTTATAACATTGGCTTAATATGATCATGTTTATAATATTGTTTTAATATGATAATGTTTATAAGAATGATGATGCTCTGTTTAATATGGTTTAATACGGTTTATACTGGTATAGATGATTAATTATATTGTTATACCATGTTGACATATAATTTTAAACAATAGTAATAATGATCATACTGTTTAATATGTTTTGTATTTTACCAGGTCAACCGAATATGGGGTGAAATACAACACTATCCGCTAAGCAGCTAGCTCTGTTTTGAACCAACGCTACAGGGTAGATCGATGACATATATACAATACATGGTTTTACTGCAGGAGTTTTTACACCCCCCTCGGGCGAGCAGGGACGACTGCGGAGAACGAATAACCCAGAAGAGCATACGCTCGCGGGTAGCCAAATTTCTTTGTTTGGTTTTAGACATTTTTATGCAGTCTTTCAAAGGTCCCTCTAAAAAGCTCAAGCCCGTAAAACCCGGCGCAGCGTTGCAAGGAAGGCACATTACCATGCCGCATCTTGCGTTATGCTACAAAAGAAAATCATCGTCTACCTAACGGGTCCAAAAGATCCAACGGCCGCCGGCCTCATCACGGTAATACCAAGCACCACGCCAGAAACTCCATTCTCGACGTGCACCATAGTGATCACGATTCCAACTCCAAGAGGCATCCGGGCGACCGGAGCTTGTAGCCTTCGGTGTGACTGTGCTTGCTGCTTTTGCAGTGGGCGGCGTCTCAGGCTCCAAGAATGGTCGTGCTCCTGCTTTGGATGTTGGTGGCTCTGGTGCAAGAAATGGTGCTGCATTGGGATCAACATGTGAGGCGTCCGCGTGAGCGGAGCTTGAGGCGGCTGTGTCGGCAGGTGCAGTGGCGGATGCATCGACTTCGGCTTTGCGCTTTCGCTCGGTGGTGGGCGCGACCGTGGGGTCGGCCTTTTGACCTCCAGGACCTCCGGCTTTTGCTGCGGCGCTCTGCTTCTCCTTGCGTTCAAGGTTGCCCCGAACCAGTGGGAGGTTTTCCTCATACAGCTTTTCGAGGAAATCGAGAGTGCCATCAAAAGGAACTTGGACGGTGCCTTTCCAGGTCAGCAGGCCACGGTATGCGCCACGACGGCCGATGTAGTTGACGTATTCATCCTCTGTGAAAATGTGGCGACCAAACATGAAACCCCAGACTTTCTTCCATGTTTTGCGGTATTCAACTGGGAACCCATCCACGCCTCGAGGCTGCGACATGTAGATCAACTTTGACAGGTAGTTTTCATTTTGGGCATTGGCGGCGGCTCCAGCCGAGATCTGAGCTCTGGTTCTGGGTGGATCAGGGAGGTTGGCGTATGCGAACATATCATCAAAGATACATTCCTGCAATCCCTTCCCTTCACCGTGGATGCGGTCACAAAACGTGACGTCACTGGTATAGCGATCTTCAACGTCCTCGTATCCCAGTGTCTTTGCACGCTTGTGTCTATCGCGGCAGTCTTTGAGGACTGCTGATTCCACGGATCACGGATGTGATCCCCCTTGGGCCCAGTTCCCGGCGAAGAAGATCGGCTTGTTCATTTGTCAATGCCGTCAACAAGGTGCCGCTCATTTTCCCAAACATTCCGAACCCGGCGAGACTCTGCATTCGCCGTTCAAGCATTCGGGTCCGCCTGTTGGGTTGGTCAGCCTCTTTTGTTTCGCCACTTTCGTCCACTGGGAGTGGTTCATATCCACATGTGGTGCATGTGACTTGGCCACTGACGTACACGACCTGGCAGAGGGGGCAAGTGCCCATGAAAGGTTCGCAGTACTTTGGTGCAATGTAAACACGGCGCACCCTCGCGGGCGGCTGGTCGACTTGCATTTTGTCAGCGGCTACATCATCATCGGTGGATTTGGCGTCATCAGTGGCATTGGCATCGGGTCGCCCCGTGCTGGTGTCATCCATTGGGTCGTCATTTGCATCATCTCGGGCAGTCAGGGTGACCGCTCTGGATTTCGGTGCTGAGGCTGATTCCGCGCCTGTCCATGTGCTG
>Ga0126342_10001261_pt1 | contig 34649 bp, 33 predicted proteins | sample Cyp1metagenome_FD_92528 | JGI IMG/M metagenome (GOLD analysis project Ga0126342, IMG submission 92528) | Coral microbial communities from Lord Howe Island, Old Settlement Bay, Australia - Cyphastrea 1 metagenome | ecosystem: Host-associated > Invertebrates > Cnidaria > Coral ...
AGGTGCGAGATCTGTTGCTCCGCTCTCTTCCATAGTGACCTGGATAGTGTGGGGCACTGGAGAAAATAGATCATGTTCGACAATTGGTCCATGGAAATCAGCAAAATACAAGCAAGAAGAGTAGGGTGATGGAAGTCAACCTCGTTTCAATGTGGCCTACCCGCACCATGCCATGGCATAACCCATGGCCTTAGGGAGGGGTTGCCAAGGAGTCGCCAGCCGCGGCTCAGCCCAGTACGGCAGGGCGTCCAGCGGTGCTGCCATCTGGCTGCAGCGAAGCACCAGCTGCAGCTGGGGTCCAGCCATCAAACCTGACACAGCTCTTGTGAGGCGAGATGGCTTGATGCGACTTGATGCTAGCCATAGACTGCTACTGTTTTTTTTTAATGTATGTGTATATATATATACACATACATACATACATACATACATACATTACATTACACTACACTACACTACACTACACTACATTACATTACATTACATTACATTGCATGACATTACCTTACATACATACATGATTATACATGTATGTATGTGCGTGTATGCTTTATATAAACATGTCTGAACTGTCAAGTTGGGGATGTGAGACTCGAAGGAAAAGAAAGTCAAAGTAGGGATGTGATCTCAACATCCCGCTGGGTCACCTTCGGACCCCGGGACCCCCACCTGCCACTGAACAAGACTTCAGCCCAGTGCACTGAAAACTCTCTGCGGGCTCCAGCTTGATGCAGCTTGCAGCCGCTTCGCCGGGTCCAAGCTCCATATGTGCCAAGAACTCTGCTGGCGACAGCTCTCCCTGCAGCAGTGGGCTGCGATCTTCATCCACCAACTGCACTTCCAACCCAGTGGCCCCGGGACCGAAGAGGCTCAGCACAGAATCGCCCGAGGACACGGGAATGGAAAACTGGAACTCGTTGTCCAAGAAACAGCCGGCTGGGCGGGATGGAAACGGTGGAACTGCGAGGAAGAAGCTGGATGACCTTGAGCAATGGAGCATGTAATTCATGAACACGGCGCAGAAGCTGGAAGGCCAGAGATTTTTGGGGGATACCATGAGACCCCCATCATTCCTGACATACTGGCAGCACAGGAGAAACTCAAGCAAATATCTTCATGGAACCGTCTACTGAAGATGGAGAAACTCATCAAGCACAACTTGATTTGTGTCACTGGAGAACGTCGTCATTTTTTACCCGAGAGAGCTCATGTATGATAGCCAACCTCTGATTCCCTGCAAACAAAAACACACTTATCATGATATTGACATGTTTAGATACATCTCTGGTTTGTATACAACCATTATCATCAACCATCGCACCCACAAACATTGACAAGTAATTATTTATCTTGTATAATCTTCTATCTATATATATATATATAGATTGATTTGATTTACCAAGATGGACCCATTTTCATTTGTGCCATCTTTTTGGGGCTCTAAATGATCCAAGGCTGTCCCTCGGAAGTCTCCGAGCTGCTCCATCCAGCTACCAGCCTTTGCCAATCTCAGCCGCATGTGGCATCTCCCAGCGCACATCTCGGGCGACAACCCAAAGATCACATCCAAGCGCCTGGAAAAGGCGCTTGAAGGGAAGGAAGGGCGAGAATTGAAATGATCATTGGGACCATGGGATCCTTCAGGTAACCAAAGGGTATACAATTCCTCTAAGAATCCACCAAATGGGTTGGTTCCAAAATGTACCAACATATGCCAAGCCTGATCGCAGTAACGGTTAACGACCTCTTGCAAGGTCTTGAGGGAATAACGACCTGATTCACTCCTAAATATCTTCGATGAACATCTTTGAGCATACACAAACTACCATTCAGGTCCAAAGTGACCATGTTTTCCATCCAGTTATTTTGATGGTTCAACGGTTAAACAATCTCAAAACATGTTGAAACCTGATGTTTGACATCCCTCTTGTGTGGATTTTGTCACCTCAAATCCCTATTTCTGGTGTTAAGTCCTGTTGGGTCATCTCAAACTCCCCATGCTGATCATGTGTATCATGTTTCATGGCTTATATTAAATTGAGCCCCAGTTCAACCACAACTTCCACCACCAGTTCTCCAAGTGACACCCGCAGCAGGTGCACATCACAGGGCTCCACCAGGGCCAGCAACGTTCGCGTCCGCGTCCGCGTCGCGTTGCACCAGGCCCTTGGGGCCGAGTGGAGGAGCTGCAGCAGCAGCGGCAGCTGGGACGACTCCAGGTAGGGACGCAGCAGGTCGTGGACCTCCTAGGGACCAGGAGGTATCTGATTCGATCTGGGGAGACATATGAAAAATCTGAAAAATGATGGAAAAAATGGAGGACATGAAGTGACATGAAAATCAAAAAAATGGAGGAAACTCATTGAAAATTTGCACTTTTGATGGATTTTTTGGATCAATGGAAAGGATTTAGGGAAATGTGTCAACCGGAAACATCAGGAAACTATGGTTTTAGCGCCAAATGTAGTGTCGTCCAGTTGTTCTGCAGATTTCCACTGAATTCTGCGACTGGAGATGCGGCAACAACAGATTTATTCATTCATATTTATATATATTTTATATTTATATGTATCGATCTATATATATATGTGTGTATATATATATATGAGTGGCGGACAAAATTACATAAAATTACTTATTATTCGCAATGGACATGGCCAAAGTGGGTGGTGCCCTATCGGTTGTGAAGGTTTGTGCTTCCATGCTATGTGTAAATATGGGATATCGGTAAGTGGGCGGCCCCCTATCGGTTGCGAAGGTTTTCACACAAGTTTGAACATCCCAAGTCCACTCCCTACTACTTTCGTCTTCCGCTAATTTGTCGGTTACTCATATACATATACATACATATATATATATATATTGTGTGTGTGTGTGTTTAATTCATTTATAACATGTTATAACCCTTTATAATCATGTATATAACGATCGCTACGCTACAATTATAAGATGCCTATAAAATGTAACTATACCCACACATCTAATTATATCGTGACTACAATCCATCTAAATATAGAATATACACAGTATACACAGTAGATTTATCCATGCAAAAATCAGAGGTGGTGATGGCTCGTGAAACTGGATAGGGTTAGGGAGGGAGAAAAAAATCTACAAAATGATTTTACACCCCCCCCCCCAAAAAAAAAAAAAATGAGATTTCTATCTACCATCCCAGCCATCCCAACCCTCAATATCTACAAAATTATGAGATATTATGAGACATGTAGAAACACCTCTGAAAAAACAATGATATTCATTTACCATCCCCCATGACCATCCCCACTCCCCCAAAAAAAGTATAATCCCCCATCCCAACTTGGTACACCAGAAAAAGTGATAACTGATAACATCATTAAGTAGCGATATAATTTCAAGTTCCAGCCCCAACTGCATCAAGAAATGCGTTTGATTCATTCGCCCAATCTCTCTCTACAGATACATGCAAATACATACCCTGTGGTAATCATAGCACTGGAAATGTTCACATTTATAGATTTGTTCCAAGCTATAAACGTCCATTGTGGGTGTACATCCATTATATATATATATATCCATTCAATCCCATTATATAAATCCCTGATGTTGATGGTTTTAAATACATTTCAATACCTTTCATTCAATCCAGTCATATCCCATGAATATCCCATTATCTCAATTCTCTCATAAAATTCACATCATGGCATCCCACTAGATCCGTCTTCATGGTCAAATCCCAAACTATGGTTGAAAAACCATGGGAGAAGAAAAATAAAAGTTTAGTCACCACCCATCGTCAAACCATTGGAAAAACCATGGGAAAAATCATCTATCCCCAAAAACCATGGGAAAAAACATGGAAAATCCCTTATAAATGGAGGTTTCTAGCTGGGAAAATCATCTATAAATGGGCCATCTATACCATGGCTATGTTAAATAACCAGAGGGTAAAAAACCAATGAAAAACCATGGGAAAAACCATCTATCCCCAAAAACCATGGGAAAAACCATCTATCCCCAAAAACCATGGGAAAAACCATAGTCCAACCACAGTCCAACCCCATCCCATCCCAGGAATCCCATCTCCTCCTCCTCCAGCCATTCCGGTGGACTCCGGGGCCACGTCCTCCGCAGCAGCTCCAAGCGCAGCTCCACCGCCGCCACCGAGCTCCGCAGGGTCCACAGGAGCTCTCTCAGCTCCAGCGCCATGGGCCATTGGCCCCGAAAAAAAAGGGCCCCAGGTGGTCACCGGTGGTCCAATGATTCTGGTCATTCTGGTCACATTTTTTGGGGATTTTTTGGGATTTTTTGGGGGATTTTTTGGGGATTTTGTTGGGGATTTTTGGTCAGCAAATGTGGAAGGGGCCATGAAATAAACCTGGAAATAAACCATTCACAACCCAGCGACTTGGGGTGCTGTGTGTGAAAGTGTTCTTCGAAGTGGAACCGGAAAGGCCAAGCTTTTTTGAGGTGTTTCTTGGTTGCTCAAGGTTGGCGTCATTTCTTGGATTTGAGGATCCACTTGATCCAGCTTGTGCTGTTCAACAGCTTCAAGATGGGTGAAATCCCTGGGAGCCCCCAGCTCCTTGGTCCAACGGGCCGCGCTTGAAACTGTGACCAGCTTTGGGGGACAAGCTTGCAGCCAACCCACAGATCAAACTTCATTGTAATTAGTATATGTTCTCTCGTAATGAATTGGAAAATGTATGAAAATGTGAGTTGCACAAATCTCAAACCATACATCCACAGGGCGTTGAAACAGCGCTAAATGACATCAATTACTGTAGGGGCTTGCACCGTGATCCTGTCTTCTCCGTCATGATACCGCAGGACTTTTATCTCAATTCAACGTGATCGAACATCAAATGGGGATGCGAAGGGTTTACAAACCACAAACTTTCAGAACCGCCGAAACAAAAGTTTCAGTGGTGACATTCCATGATTTTCATGCAGTCCACCCACCAAATTGGGGGAGGTCACATAGAGTACAGTATCACCGTCACTTTCAATCATGTCCTGCGCCCGCACATCACCCTATATAACTGTAGTATACTATAGTACTGTTTGGTGAGAATCCCCAAGTCATGAATAAACGTTGTCGGTCACTGGGCTTCCCACCGTTGTTCTCACTGGATCCCACCGCGGCCTCATCCATGACGACACACGCCGGATAGAAGCGATCTTCCTTGAAGTATTCCAGGTCCTCACCTAGCGGAAAATGATGGAAAATGACACTCAAAAGTAAGTGCGGAACACCAATTTTTTGATGATGTTCATAGCGGCTATGGATCATTGAGGGGTTCAAGTGGCTTGCCAAAATGCAAAATCAGTTGGTGCCGCCGTTTCTTGAACAAATAGTGACCTGATATTGCAAGTGTCCCACACGTATCAACAGAGTGCATCAAATTTGCGACAGGTTTTTCCTGTCATTAACTTTCCATGATCTTGATGCACTATCTGTTAGGTAGCCATTTGATGGTAGCCATTAACATGGAATATATGCTTATATAGCCATTTGGTGGTAGCCATATAACCACTATTATTGGTTTTTTTTACCATATATTTCCATCAAATTTCCATGGGCTTTCCTATCTTTGTGACAGGTAGCCATCGCCATCACCATCGCCGGGCTCCCGGGCAGAACTTGAGCGGGGTGGTGACGACGATGTCCGTGGAGCCCCAACCTGAATCCACGCGACCATTCCACCAGGGCCACTGCCGTTTGTGAGAAAAAGTCACTATTTATGGAATTAAAATGAATTAAAGAGTTACAAATAGATTTAGAATCAAGTGTAACTATATAGCGCTATATACATATATAATCATATATATATAATATATAGCGCTAACAATATAGCCTAGCATACATAGCCTAGCTATATTTCAGCAAAGAGTTGAGATGATCTGGGCAATGATCTGGGCTATAATCTGGGCTATATGCTATTTTTGGGCAACTAGTTTGCTAAACTTTAAAAATAATGAGAGTGGGAATGTCACCAACCAAAGTGGGGCATGTTGACAAACGCTAGAGGAAGACACCAGCAACTTCAGCGATGGAATGCCAAACGAATCGATTTCCCACAGCATCTGACGGTGTCAGGCGGTATTGGGCTATTGCGGTCTCGCACATCCCAAGTTGCAATGAGAACAAAACGGATGCCTATCCATGTATAATATTTTATAATTATATATAATTATATAATCATAAACAATGAGTCATGTATAAGATTGTATAAGGACATATGTGTGTGATTGTGTGAGTGTGTCTGTGTCTCATGTACAATAATTATCAATAATTATCAATAATTATCAATAATTGATATACAGATACAATACAGTAAGATTTGAAATCGCCAACCTCCAACGATATCCTCTATCTGTCATCTGACAAGGAACGGATCTGCGGGGCCAGGGAGGCATAGGAAGAGCCATAACCTGCACCTGATGCCGGTGGCGGATGAATTTCTAAAGTCATGATCCGTTGTGATCTGTTGCAAACGACCGGGATATATCAAACCTTGATGTGTGCATTTTGGGCTGTAACACGTTGATACATGTTGTAAGGTGGGTATTACATGGTATTACCAGCTGCCTTCGGATCTCACAAGCAAATCAAGGAGATTCAGAAGCAAGTGGTCAGAAGTTCAGAGGGACCCTCAGGATTTCGTCAAAAAGCATTCAAAAAATTGAGTTTCTGCTTCAAACTCAATCCATTTACCCTCTGGTATATTGAAAATTGCCATTTATAGTGGATTTACATGGATTTACCCATTAAAAATGGTGATTTTCCATAGTTATGTTAGTTTACCAAAGGGATCCAAAGGGTACTTCACCATTTTCGAAACATTTTTGGCCTGGGGCCCTTTCACCGAGGCCCTCCGGGCTGCCCGCTGGCACCTCTGTCTTGGGACGTTCCGCCGCTTAGCTTTGACGGTAGAACCGTGCGCTCCTTGCACCGGACGCCGAAAGCATGGACCCTCCGCATGGCGGCCATTTATCGAAGATTTGCCGACTAAATCGACTAAGAATGGTGATATTCCATAGATTTCCATAGCTATGCTAAATTACCAAACCAAACCGTATCATCTTCAACCATCATGTGGAAGGTTCAGGTCTCAAAGATCATTTTTTTCTCCTACATTTCTCCTACGGTCCTACAGGCTGCACGCAGCAGGTCGGCTTGAGGGCAGATTTCAGCCCTCCAACTCCACCAAAGAGGAACATCCCCACCTGATGATGCTTCGAAAGCCAAGCAGCACCAGGCCTATACTATAAGGAACTCCCGAAACAATGCATCAGTTTTTGCAGGTTCTCACAGTGCGTTGAATCTTGGGCCAACTTTGTGCCAAACACTTCCCTCATGGCAGCCCCATATGTTGCCACATGCTTCTCTTGGGAATACTGGGATACTTCGAACCAGGGAGTGGATCCTGTGTACAAGGTCATCCGGTTGTTTAATTGAGTGGGCTATTTGACACTGCATCCTCATTTCAAAATTCAAAATATTTCAAGGTGTATAAGGATACCCTCTGAAAAGCAAACAATGAGCATGGAACCGTTGAAATTGAGGGAATATACTTCTCTCACATTGAATTCTGGAGCCCCCCCGCGCGGAGCACGGACTTCCGCGCTGAATTAGGTGCACCGCGGGCCACCAGGGAAGATCTCCTCAATGGCCCACCTATACAACCGGCTGCTGAGCAGATCCAGATCCAGCTCATCAGCCAGCCTCAGGTCTCTGAAAAAACCAAGACGACACCTAGGGTGATGCCATGGAACATAGCCATCCCCAAATGGCATGCCACTGGCCCTATGGGCGGCAAGTACCTTGAAACGCGGCCGGCAGTGTGGCCGGCCATCTTGCCCATGGGATCCGCATGATCCGTTTCGATTCTGCCGCTGTCCGTGAAGGGCGTCAAGAAACTCTGCAAGATCCTGAGCCATCCAACCCCTGCTCCAAACCCAAAAAACACGCACACACCTCCCCAAGACATGCGTCCAAAAAGCAGCTGTTGATTGCAAACTTTCATTTACTTTCATAACACTTCATGACCAGCTGATGGTGGGAGAACCCCTAGGCTACTAGGCGGACTTTTTCGGACTTATGATCATAACTTCTGATCCCAAGACATCCATAGGTATCCATAACTGAGTCACAAACAAGCCCCACAGATATCCCCATCCCCTCTAGCCACTCTAGCCCCCTTGCCCTACCCTCGAGCATTTCAAGGCTCTGAAAGACCAGCAGCCCAGCAATGAGAAAACGCCCCAGTTCTTGCGTGGCGTCCAAGAAGAGCACAACTGGGAGACTCAGCGATGCCACCACGATGGACCTGGCCGAAGGGTGCCACATGGTGCCATCGTAAGAAGGGGCGGATGGTCCAAGGATCATTCGACATGTGGCTTGCAGAATGGTTGAATACAGATCTACGGCAATGTACATTATAGTATAGATTCGATGACATGTATTTGGGTGACTTTTGACTTTTATTTAGTTTTTGCATGCGGAATCTGCGTTGCGCTGTACGTGCACATGTGAATCGAATGAATCAAATGTCTTCCTAACGGATGGGCATTTGAAAAGAACTGGGGCATAGGGCCTAGAAAATCCATGGAAAAATCCTACAACTTGGTCGTCTTGCCGTGCCAGCAATAGCATCCAATAGCATCTAGCAATGGTCCAGCGATGTTGAGCCCCTGAGCCAGGCACATGTACATCGAGAGCAGAATGCTTCGTGCCACGGTATGGGTACCATACCATGCCTCAACGGGCTTCGCCCGGTTGGATCCCAAGGATCCCATCTGGGTGTGGCCACCAGAAATGGATGGCGTGAGAAAAATCCGTCATTTTATGACACTTGACCCCCCACATATGCCCCATTTGGAACAGACCACCGGAAAACTCAGCAACTTCAGGAATCAACTTGAAGCCGAGATGCCTTTGCCCACGGATGGTCAAAGTAAATCATCACGGACAGTGGTGACAAGATGCCTCGGAGCAATGTTGGTGGAGCAGTTTGCCACATGAAGTCCCGCACCCCAACGGGAATGACAGGGCCAAGGGGTCAAGAATACTTTGTGGAAGTTGGAAAAATATGGAAAAATGATGAAAAATGCCAGTCAAAATTCTGGCATCAATAATCTTCCAAAAATTCAGGCTTCACGACCAAGACAATCAAGTTTCAAGCATCTTCGGATAAGAATTCAACCACCTGGATCAACTCATGCTGGCCCCCAGTGGCTCCATGGTGGGCAGCCCAACTTTTGGGCCAAGCCGAGCTGCCCACATTCATGCCCAGTGAAGCAATCAAGAAGCAGGTTTCTACCTGCAAGCCTTGCTCCATGACCTCACTTTTGCCATGAAATCTGGGAAATGTCTGACATCTTCCGGAAAAATAAGCCATCCATTATGGAGATGAAATGGGATGAAATGAGACGAGATGAGATGAGATGGTTTGAAGGTTCTTTTGATTTGAAAACGAATTGAGGTCATTCGAACATGAGATGTAAGAGTTACCGTAATTTGTCAACCAATGATTAACTGGTGGTTGGGCGTGGTGCTTTGCATGGCTTGGATTCCTGGTGGGAATCCTGCAAGCCACCAGTGGGCCACCAACCAACCAATGAAATGTTCCCGGAAATAACCAATCCATCATGGAGATGAGATGGGTTCAAGATGATGTGCTCTTGAAGATTTCTTGAGAGTCTTCGAACGTGATTTGATATGATTCAAGAATGATGTGACATAGTGAATTGATGTAATAGATAAACATGGTGACAGTGTCTGTGTGCATGAAAATATGATGGGATGTGGTGCTGTGGTAATGATGTCCGATGATATGATCTGGAAATATCTTGAAGGACCCAAACAGACTCCTCTTTTGCCTGGTGTATCCTCGATTTTTTGACTCAATCAGAATGTTCAAGGCAAACCAAGTGTTGCTGGCGGAAAGCGGAAAGTTTGAAAAAAAAAACATCCTGCAAAGTATGCAGCCTATGAACACGTCTTTGCATTGAATGCAGTTAGGACTTTCCGAGAAAGGGGGCGAAGCTTTGTGCAACACCCAAATTTCAGGCAAAAACAACTGGGGCAGACTATGGGTGGCCAGTTTTCTGCAAAGGGCATATCTCTATATTATTTGGATGCTTAGGATTGTTTTCAATTTCTGGATGTTCCAGCCTTTTCGGGATTTTGGATCTACAGTAAGTACTGTGCGAATGAAATAGGACGTGTGCACCACTCATCAAATACGTGATAACTTCTGCAGTTAGAGGATGTCACACCTGATAAAGCCAACCCATCAATTAAATCTGTGGGTTTGTTTCAAAATTGGTTCAAAGAGATACCAGGGTTGGACTTTGAGCCAAAAACCATCAAGGTCTATGTGTAACCAACTCTTTCACATCTTTCCGAACCAACCTACTTTTCATGAATGGCAAATAGGGATCCCCCGATTTATACAGCACTGTAACTGTTTCATTTACCATCTGGTTATTTAACATAGCCATGGAAAATTGCCCATTTATAGATGGTTTACCTGGGTTTACCTATTAAAAATGGTGATTTTCCATGGCTATGTTAAATAACCAGAGGGTAATAGGAAAAATGATGAGAAACCACGGGGTTTTCTCAATGGGCTTCCAGAATTTTCAATCCCCCCCCTTTACCTTCGAGCCACGCTTGACGCCGGCGGTGCCAGGTTGTCAGGCTCACCGGTCGGCCTTCGGCTGAACGCGTCGTTTCGGGGCGGAAAGGCCCCCTTGATCCGTGAGCGCTGCAGGTGAGATCCCCTGAAGTAGCGAGGTCCCAAATGGAAAATGCGGCAGTATCATGTGGCCAAATGGTGGTAATTATATACATGTTATATAGTAAGGGATTTTGAGATGGACTTGTAAACTCACTAGTGATTGCTGGCCGGTTCCTACTAGTAACTGGGATGGTCATCCAGAAACTCTGCGGCTTTCATTCCCGGTAGCTGACGATCAGCGAGCGGCCGATGGCGAAAATCAAATATCGCAAAGAGAACTCCCCATGTTCCACGGGTCGGAGTCGGAGATTCGTTTTAAGACCGTGGATGTTCCACCACTTAAGTGACTTCTGTGACTACTCGATACATATTCGATTCTGGCTAGGATTTCTATGTCTGATGGTGTCCCAGCACTCGCTCAACTAGACAGTTGCGGCAACTCCCGACTGCCGGCACATCCCCGGCACCTTGGGCTTCGGACTTTGAAAGCCCTGGCTGAAAAGGCCGGGTGCCGCTTTAGCCAGGCCATGTAATGCCGGATTCATTCACCGGGCATTGATCCAATTGATCCAATTGTTGATTGGTGGTCTGGCTTGGTTCTTTGGAATCTTGATGTGAAGGATTCTCAGGACCTGGTTGTTGTTTCTGTTTTGTTGTGATCACTGTAATCACCAACTACCAGTCGATGATGAAGCCGGCAAGTGACCCATGCTGATGCCTTCCTGTGCCCAGTCACGGCCTGCATGTTCAGCTGACCTGACAACAGGCTGCAACCAGGTTTCGGGTATATGGGCATGACCACTTCAAAAATAATAGTGACTATATTCTAGATTTTTTAGATATTATAGATCCCCATTAGTTAGTGACTATAGATATTATAGACATTAGTTAGTGACTATAGTTCTAGAGATCATGAAAAAACCGTGGAACATCACGGAACCTCCAACTGACACCAACTGACGCCGGTCCGCGCCTATGGGTCGGGTAGCTTCCCAGCGAAACAAATGGCTCAGGGACCTGCGGCATCCCATGGGATCAACTCCCACAGACCTCCCGTTGTCGTTTCGATGATTGATACGATGTGTTTGTGAATAAAAATGCTAGTACCCTCTGGTTATGTCAAAATAGCTATTGAACATGGCCATAGAAATAGTGGATTTTCCCATGAAAAATGGTGATTTTCCATAGTTATGTTAAATTACCAGAGGGTAAATCACGGAATGTTGTGTACTGTACTGCATCTTTTCAGGAAGCAGATGTCGGACACCTATGGGATCTAAGACCTCCGAAGTCACAGTTTATCCCCCCAAGACCTGCTGATGGCAATATGGTTAAGGGATCGTTTGTGCAGATCCCGCCAGAACCAGCCATAAAATGGTCCCAACCACAACCATGGGAACCACAAGCCGAAGTGTTTGCCAATTATCTCTCTCCATCGTCATCCCTTTATAGTTAGCCAAGTGTCACTATGTTTTTTCTCCTGCACATCAGAATAAAAAGTTCCCATAATTCTGTCCAAACCGACCAAAAGCGCCAAGCAGTAGAAATTCCACGGCCGTCTGTGGGAAGGGTGCCAACTAGGATTTGGCAAATCATATCCAATCACCCGTCCCACAGATTATTAGTCCCACAAATCATAATCATACAAAGTTTATCATAATTTATCATAATTTATCATAATTTATCATAATTTATCATGATTCCAATCATACTATATAGACTATTTGTGATTTTTATGGAATCATGATAAATTATGATAAACTACCTGTCAGACCATAGTAGAATAGATTACAATGCAAATGAAAAGGACGTCTGGTGAACCATATAGATTATTATCGTATTAACCTTAACCTATATTTCATCATAATGGATAACCATGTACGGTTTAACCATTTATGATAACAATAATATCTATCACCTTTATCATTTATGATCGCATCTACTTAGATATTGGTGTATGTTTACTGATATGATCCAATCAAAAATATCTACCCTCTGGTAATTTAACATAGCTATTGAAAATGGCACATGTAGTTCGTTGATTTACCTAATGTCGGTAAAACAATGTCATAAACCATCCCCTATCTCACCATTTTTATAGGTGGTATGAATATGGTTACCATTCCCAGTCATGGGTGGTTTATGGCATTGTTTTTCCCACATGATATATACAAATCCCATTAAAATCATCATTCTTGTTGATTAGATACCATTAAACCACCATTTTTTGTTGATTACCCTCTGGTAAACTAACATAACTATTGAAAATCACCATTTTTCATGGGAAAATCCACTATAAATGGCCATTTTCAATAGCTATTTTGACATAACCAGAGGGTAAAGGTGGTTGATTTTCCATAGCTCTGCTCCCCAGGATTTCGCCAAAACGCTGAGCATTCACCAAGCGATTCCCGTCGATGGCTTCCAGCATCGCCAGGACCTGCGGATCTCTCTCCATCTGTGAATGATAGGTTTAGTAAAGATAGTCATGGGATATTCATGGGATATTCATGGTGTAATATGGATTTTAGTATGTATGTGTATATATATATATATCAGGATATATCAGGTATGTTTATATAATTAGATTCGATGATTTTATGGGATCTTTTTCTGTCAAACAACATGGTGAATTCGACTTACTTACGTCGGGAGGTTTTCTGCCAATGCTGTTTCTTTTGAAATGTTTTTGTGTAGCCAACAACAAGAAACTTGGAGATTTCACACAACGAACGATTTCATCCATGTCCCTAGGGGTCTTCTGGCAATGCTCGATGCATCCTCCAGCAACCTAAGCCGATGGAGAATCACCAGTATAAATTATCAAAATAATTGGATCAATATATACCCACTGGTAAACTAACATAGCTATTGAAAATGGCACCTTTATAGTTGATGTACCTATTTAAAATGGTGATTTTCCATAGCTATAGGCTGTGTTAGTTTACCAGAGGGTACATCAATATACGATCTACAAATGGTTGATGATTGCCATGCTGGTTTTTATACCAGAAATCTGCTACCCAAGTTGGCTCAAGCCATATGTGACACTTTCCAACACCCCACCGCCCCATTCTTCGTTTTCGTCATCCACTGCGCAGGCTGAGCACAGCTCCAGAACCTTCGCTAACCTCCCAGAACTCAGTCTACTGGTAGACTCTACTCCCATCATCCATCATCACAAGATGTTGGAACAACGAGGCTTCCAGAAGCCTCTTGGTTGGAGTACCCTCTGGTAAATTAACAGTTCGACCCTGGCAGTCATCGGGGTTGGTTCAGACAATCGTTTAACCATTCAAAATGGGTGATAAAATCAGGGTCCAACTGTTAATTTACCAGTGGGTAAATCTCCATTAAACACCATTAAGCACCATTAAACCACCATCAACCACCATAAACCAACCAGTGGGTATTTGTCCAGAAGCCTCAGCTTCGAGCACTGAACCGAAGCCTCACTCCGACCCCAGGACTGCGCTCAACACCGCCGCAATGTCCTGCAACCTCGGCGGATCGTCCATGATCGTCCTACGTCACATTGGTGACCCCCAAGAAGTACCCCCAAATCCGGGGTTTCAGGAACTACCCATTTCAAGATGTTCTATATACAATAAACAGGCAGGATATCATGTATAAAATACCACTGACCATGGGACCCCAAGATTATATAAGATGAAGAGATTCAAATATACTAAACTTACTAAACCAGTGTTTCGGTGGGGGTCTGGATCAACATCCAGGGTGTTAAGATGAAGAGATTCGAAACCAGCAGCTCCCTTTTAAATCGTTGATGTAATTTTACCAGAAATGGACAGAGGTGGTCACTATAGTCAGTAAAAATTACCCATGATGGATCTGTGGCTTGGGGTGCTTTCAGCTTGTACGCATGAGCATTCCATATACCATTCAATCATATTCAACCATCGCTTCATTGTCAGTCCCAGACTTGCCTCACCCTCACCCTCCCAAAGCTTTCACTTTAACTGCATCACCTTTACCGCCGTTGCGGTGGCAGAAACACTCCAAAAAACAACTGGTTGGTGGTTTGAACCCCTCTGAAAAATATGAAAGTCAGTTGGGATGATGAATGTTCCCCAATATATATATATATGGAAAAATAAAAAATGTTCCAAACCACCAACCAGACAAGGTATCTCATGATGACATGGATTCTCAAGGTATCCTGAGATTTCACATCGGCTCCCTGAGATCCAAAACCAGGCACTCTTCAGCACAGGCGGAGTGTGGCATGCCGGCATAGGACTTGAAGCTGGGCTTCAGCCCTTTGGCCTCAGTCAGTAAGTTTGCAGCTCAACATGGCTACATAGTCATCAGAAACATTGGAAAAATTGGAAAAATCCGGAAAATAGAATGACAAGAGTAGTACTAAAGTAGTGCAGTAGGACTCATCATGGCTCATGGGTTCCCTCAAATTCAGATTGAAGCCGGGCCTCAAGTTCCTTGAAGCTTCGTTGACCCCAAGAAATGGGCACCACCTGATCTGCCTGACGAGACAGTGCAAGTCCCCAATGTCACAGAACTTTTTAATGGAATGATTCAGAATAGCTGAAGATTAAGGTTGAAACATGATGAAATCATGGATTGTACTACCCCCGCGAGTATTAAAGGATATTAAAGGGTTCCTGTCAGTTTTCCCTCTCCATGCTGGGAAATGTCAGGACACACCGAGAAGAAAGGTCCGAAAAAATGTTATGAATATGAATCTGTGTCTTTCGTTGGGGGGAAACTGGCCCTCTGAATTCCCTTAACCTCTGGTCAACAACAATGGCTGGACCGCACCGGTGAAGGATAATAAAACTTAATGACCGCTTGACAACTTAATTTCCAGCTGTGATGTTTGTTTGCTAGAGGGCATGACCCTTTTGAAATCCCCAAGCCCATTTTTTGTGCCTCAATCATGCTAAATCCGAATTGTTCCATAGCTCCCTCCCATATCTGACCCCTAAATGATTTTTGATGACTAATTATATGTCTAAATCCAAACTTTCTACGGATTCATCCAGAAGTCTGATTCATGTATAGTTTTTGATGGCTGAATTCACATGTTGATGACTATATCACTAATTAAATCCCAAGTGCACTTTTTGTTGATTGTCCAACCCCTTTCTGTTCATGTTTAAATCCTCATTTCTGATGATTGCATCAATAATGTTTACTGTATTGACTACTTTATTTGTGTAATCTCACTTGACCATTGCGATTTCTGTTGGCTGTTGCCTTCTGGCTATTTCACAATGTTATTAAATGTTATGGAAAATAATTCAGAGATGATTTATGATAATTTACCTGTCAAACATGATGGTTGTTCAATTCGCTACGGTGAAAAAAAACTGAGTGTACCAATCATATACCCTATTGAATGATAGTAAATCCATGTAAATTCCCATTCAACTCCATTAAACACCAGGGGAAAATCCCTATGTTCATGGTCATTTTGATAGCCAAGTCCTTTCCAACCTTCCCTGGCACCTCGCCATGGAAGAAGTGCACAATTGTGGCCGGCAGCGCTGCCGGCAGCCGGCTGCCCACGAAGGAACTGAGCACCAGAACAGCTCCGCAGGCCTCAAAAAGGCTGCTGCCAAGGACCATCTTACCTACAAATCAAGGGGAAAAAGCAGAAAAACTGGTTTTTGGGCTGGGTAACGTTCAAAAATTCTTTCGGGAACAAAGATTGTTCCACACATGTGCAATCGCAAAATATGAAGCCACATTCTCTTGTCCAACAGTGGTTGCACCAGCTGCACGTCTGAACTTCTGTCAAGCATTGGCTTCCGAAAGAAGGCATTCAGATCATCCAGAGGAATCACTTCTGGGTCATTGATCCCCTGGCTTGTGTTGCTTACATTCCCCTCATCCCAAATAGTGATCCAGCCCCTTCGAACATGCTCCCCCCTATCATCCCCTTTCATCTTGGTTTTTATATCATCACCTTCGAATTAAATGAATCTTTTCATATCTTTTCCATTTTTCTGATTGGCCTCATCTTATTTCAGATATATATCATATTACATAAAAATTATATCCATTTTTTTCATACATTTTCCCCCAAAAAAATTACACCCGCCCCCACACAGTTCCCAAGGCCCCACCTCAGAGTCCTGACCCAGCGCGGCTTCCAGCACCACAGCGCCCCCCTGCGAGAAGCCCACGAGCACCACGCGTTCAGAGCTGATCCCCACGTCCAGCTCCTCCTGGCCAATGGAAAGGTGAAAGGAACCATCGGGCCAATGTTCTTATCAAAAACCTGCAGTGAGTAGTAGACTAGTAGACATACACACACACATATATATATATATGTGTGTATATATATATATACATATGTATATATATATGTATATATATATATGTATATATATATAAAGAAACCATGATTACCTGAAGTGGAACCCCAAACATGGCTCTTATAATGACTTGCAATGTGTACCTTGTGTGATGTTGAAAGCCAACTTTGTGCAAATTTGGTGTCTTTGCCACACGAATCAGTGAGCAACTGGTGTGGTCATGAGCAATTGAGAGCGCCTGAGGGCCGTTTGGTACGCCAAGTGTCATATTATAAATATGTATATATATATATAATATATATATATATATATTTATTTATTTATCTATATCTATATTTATTTATATGTATCGGTTGTTCAATGGGGCCCCCTCTGCTGATCAACCAAACGGAAAAGAAATGCCCCTAGCCAAAGGAGACCCAGCTGGCAACGGCGTCCTTCATTAGGCTTCGCACGTACTCAGCACTCTCCTGGGAGACCGTTCTTCCCACTTGGGTTTTGACAGGACTCGGGTTCTAAACTGCCTACGTTTGATCAACCTCAACTCCGGCATCAGCTCTTCGGCAGAGTTGATATGCCACATGCAACTGAAATTCAGCCAAATCATATCACATATCACATTCAGGTGCATCCATTTAAATCCATTTGCATCTATATATGTGGTCTCATAAATTGAACAAACGGAAAAAGTTCACCGGTTCCTCACTATCTCCATGAAATGATACTAAGTTGGCGATACATTCCCACCCTCTTGAGACAAACTCGTGGATGACCATTCGCCCATCACCCGGAATTCCTTTCTGGTGACCTCACGGTGCGATCGCTATATGTCTTACCGTGCGATCAACCTATGAATTTTCATCGAAACATCAATTTTGGTGGACTAAACTCTCCATGTAACGGGTGCAAACAATTTATAGCCATATATAACCTGGATTGCACATGATTAAACCACTAATTATATACATATGGTGGGTGACCCCCTCTGTTCTGTCTTGGTGGGTTTGACCCCATCAATCCCCCCATCCATATCAATCTATCAGAGTAGTTGGCCGAATCCATCAACCCATCAACCCGCAGACTCCGCACCTTCAAACCTTTGGGGTTCAGCTTAAAGAGCTCCGGCTCCAAGGAATTGATGTCAAACCAACTGGGCATAGAGATACCCATGTTCACCGTCACGGGCCTAAGCGAATAGCGCCAGCTTTTTTGTAATTGATGATCTGGAAATATCATGAAATATCTGGAAAATGATGGTACAGAAAAATGATGAAAAATGTTGGTTTTATGAGCTGCTCTTCTTGAAATGATGTTTGGAAAACATGTTTCTTTCAGGACTTTGGGAGATGAGTTCTTGGTCCTCAATTTTGACGTCCTCAAAATCTCAGTGAGGACATGGCAGACAAAAAAAGGGAACCCAACAGGCAGTGCTGACTACACTTGGATAACTCATTGCTGGTTGACCTACCCCCCTGAAAAATGATGGAGTTCGTCAGATTGGATCATCATCCCAACGATTGGGGAAAATAAAAAGATGTTCCAAACCACCAACCAAATAATCATCATATTCCTGTTGTTGTTGGTTTATAGCCTATTAACCACTATTAACCATCACTATTAACCACTAGTAAATCACTATGAATCCCATATATAGGTCAACTATGGTCAACTTACCAATGGAGGGGCCCTTCGTTTTCCAGATGCGCGCACTCTTCAGTCTCACGACATTCATGGACATTCCAAGCAGCTGTGTGGGTGCGGTGGGAAACAGAAATCGGACCTCATCATCACCGTCACGGAGACGGGATAGCCCGAGAATTGAGTGTGGAATCGTAGGGGGGTGTCATTATCATCAACTGGTTGGTGGTTGACCTACCCCTCTGAAAAATGATGGACTTCGTCAGTTGGGATGATGACATTTCCAACTGAATGGAAAAATAAAAGTCATGTTCCAAACCACCAACCAGTCAATATTTGGCCCACCTAAATTGCAATATATTGGGGCATTGCCCATTTCTGGACAACATCGAAGGAACATGAAAGAACAGAAAGAACATGAGCAGCCCGAGTTCTCAGGTCCAGAAACTATGCTGAGTTCGACGACGACCCAAGGATACCCAAAGCTTTACCTCTTCAATATTCTTCGTATTAGGTAGAGTCAGGAAGTAATCAAATGCGTTGGGCAGGACAATCCACTCCCCGGATCATATGAAATTCATCCCCATAAACGGGCCCAGAACATCCAGAAAGAGAGATCCAAGATATACATTCTACCAGGCATTTAATTGGGGGGCACTGTGTGACATTCAGGGAAGGGGCACTCTGAAATCAGGCCTGATTTTTATGGATATCAATGGGCCCATGGTACAGTGCCCGCTCAAAGCATCGGCTCTGCGAAACTTCCGATATGGAACATGAGCTGGTGGATGACATGATGGCTGGATGGCTCCCCAAAATTTCGGAGACATAACTGACATAACTGTACCAATCTGGGGATGGTTCTATTTGATTTAGCAATTTAGCCTCAAAAAATCAGAAACGTTACTGGGGCCCCAACCTGGCACCAGGCGGCACCAGGCCCCCATGGCAGCCAAGCTGCAAAGGGTAGCTTCATCTGCAGTTGTGGCCCCACATCCATCCAGCCTTCGCCCGTATCCCCAAGGCCATGGAGCCAGATCACTGTGGCACTGTGTCGTGCCTGTGGCTCCTTGGAACGGTCCAGGGGTCAGTGGAGTGCCTCAACAGAATGGGGCCCATGGCTGGGGTAATTTCGTCCTTACATGTTCTTACCGGGGAAAACAAGTGTCCTTTTTTGGCATTTAAAGTTCGGCGGCGTCTTGCGAACGTTCTTGAAACTTCAATTTATTCTGACACCGGAAGAATCGGAATGAGTTCATGAGTTCCTCCGAGCTGGGTCTCCCTGCCCGAGCTGGGTCAAGTTCATCCCAAGTGGGGTTTCTAACAACAAATACCGCGGGATATTCCAGGTCCATCCAGGTCCTGCCCGTGATCCCATGAGGATTCTGACCATCCCTGAGCGACGACAAAAACATTTGGGTAGCAGCACCCCTCTGGTGTTCTAACATGTCAGTGATTATTTCAATATTTGAAAGGGTGAAAACATTCCATCCGCGGATTACTCATGGTTTTCCCATAGAAATTACCTTTTTTGGGGGTATACTAGCTATTTTCAGGCAAACCCACATCTCCAAGCCAAACTCCATTCCCAACAAATCTCCACAGGGCATGCCATTGGCGGTCACCAAGCATCAACCACCACCAACCCGTCACCGCTTTGTCGAGCACGGAGGGATGTCCTTCCGAATGGGAAATCGCTGATTATGTTGGACTGCTGGAAACCGGCTGAACCAAACATGTACGTTGCCTGTACGCAGGTTCTAATGGTTCTATGCATAATATATGTGTACATGTGCTATAATTAAATGCATACAATGCGACTATAGACTATAGATGCATGCATGCAGTTATGTGCTATATAAACCTGCACATCGTAGATGAGCCCATGCAAACTGCACATTCTGTTGCGAATCTTCACCTCCAGTACCAGCTCGGGCCACACCTCTTCGACTGTTTGGCGCTTTGCGTGGCTGCATGATGTCCCTGCGGCAGAAGAGAGCCAGAAATATATAAAGACCCGTGCCATGACTCAACTAACTCCAACGATAGTAGATATATCTAGAGATAGCTGGAGTTAACAACTGTTAATGGGGGTTATCAACCAACTTCTACCTGGAGGGCCCCACCTTAGGATTCCAAAGCTTCATTTTTGGAGCTAATAGTCGCATCCAAAAAAGGAATTCTTGAACAAATCCCCCCTCTCGGCAACTGGAAATCCACAATGATGAATGTTATTAGCTGGGAAAATCAACTTTAAATATGGTTACAAATGGGTGATGTTCTATTGCCACGTTTGATTACCGATGGCCAAATCCTTCATCTCTACGCAAATCTGCAGGCTGTGCCCAGTCACCACGAAACTTTGCGTGCTTCTCATCAGCGCCTGAAAGATACCGAAGCCACCAGTGGTTGACCAATGGATATAGCAACCAGGGGAATTTAGGGCTGAAACACTGGAGCAACCAGGGAATATAGGCTATACAAGCAGGGATTGAGCAAGTTGGGAAACTTCGACATTTTGAGGTGAAGATCATCTCTAGTGTCCGGAAAGAACATGCTGTATCTATTTGGGGGTCCATGCGTAAGCCAACACGAATGGCGATATGGATAGCCAACCAGATGCCAACCAGATGCCAACCAGATGCCAACCAGATGCCAACCAGATGCCAACCAGATGCCAACCAGATGCCAACCAGGCAACCAAATAGTAAAACCATTAGTCTCTTGATGCAGTCTATCTTCACAAGCGGCGGATACTCCAACCAGCTTCTAAGATGAACCGTGAAAAGGTAGATTTGGGGCACCAGTTTTGGACAAGAGCATGCTTGCCAGTAGGATATCACTTGGCAAGCCCAATCAACACACCATCCAACTAACAACTAAGTATTCAATCATCAAGGTTAAAAAAAAAACTGTGCTAGGGGCATACCCAATGTCAACACCCAATTGGGGATGGTATCCACGCTATAGACAGTAGCTGAGGACGAAGGTTTTCTTTAATGGCCGTTCTATGAGTCCTAGCCTTGAAAAGGGACACTTCTGTGAACATGTTTGATGTGGAATAATGGCATTTATATCATAGGGATTTGATTTACTGGGAATCAACGGGGAATCTGTGGAATTTATGGGGAAATCATGGTTTCTCAAATCCCTGAAGCCATGGAGGTCTCTAGTTGGTAAAATCGTCGACGTTGGGGATTTTCCAGCTCCGTTTGATTAAAGAGTCAGCAAGACCTCATGCTGGTCATTGTTACCCTCTGGTAAACTAACATAACTATGGTAAATCACCATGTTTAGTGGGAACATCAATTATAAATTGCCATTTTCAATAGTTATGTAACAAATTACCAGAGGGTAATTTAATAAATAAGCCCCCCTTCAGTCATCCAAGTTCGACCCAGTCTGCTGATGATACTGATGCTCCCAATAAATCCAAAAAATATCATCCCAAAGTGGTTACCAGGGGTTTCACATGGCTTTGTCTGAACCCAAGATGGAGAAAATCATGGATTAACCAGAGGATTTTTCCATAGTTCCCACCTGCAAGGAGGTCATGGTGAAGACCATTGTGGCAAGGGCCGCTACGGCAGATCTGCAGGGTCCTGGCAGTTCGAAGATCTTCACCACCAAAATATGGTGGAAGAAAACAAACAAACATACGTAGGTTATTCTCTCTTGATAATTAATAATTCCACCAGCTAAGGCCAACAATTGAGGATACTTCCCGCAATCCTGACCATCATTTACAATGATGTCGCAGTGAGGTCGCTGATAATTGTTCATATTTTTATTGGGGTTAGCTTCACCAACCAAGCTGGGATTGAAAGCAACAAAACAAATGATTTTTTTGGATCTAAAACTGACTAAAAATGGTGCACGCGCTTGCGTGGCTAAATGAAAACATCGTCAAATCGTGACACGACAAATAAAAGGGGGTCACCACCACCGAAAGAAGGAATCTGCAAATGGCAACAAAGTGCAACTAAGGGGCATATGCCTTAAAATGAGCTTTAAGTACCCACTAGCTGAGTAGTTTCCCATGCTTAGGCTTAAAGACGATATGGGCCATGTAGAAAACCACCTTGAAGATCCCATCGGTCTTGATCTTGCCCGAAATATCAACTCCCCAAAGGGAAACCATGGCGTAGTATTGGATTTAGTCATTTTGGGATCCCATTGTCAGCGCTATTTGATATGATATACATATTCATATAATATATACTGTATACATATATATATATGTTATTATATATGTATGCTATTGATATTGGCTGTTGACCCACACACACACACATAATAAGTATGTGTATATATATATATATATTACGTATCTGCATTGTATAAATATGTTAATTAATTATTATATAATTAATTAATTAAAAATATACATAATCATATATATATATATATATACATCTCTCTGCGTGTTGGTATCCCCATTTGAATGTGCCTAAACCACCCCAAACTTATGTGGAAAAACCCACGCGAGCCGCCTGGGCGATTGCAACACATCCTGGTGCCGGTTGCTGCGGTTGCTGAAGGTTTGGTTCCGTGGCGGAACAACCAACCGGGGTATGGTAAAATGGTGGCAAAATGATGGTAAAATGATGGGTATTTGGCTTCAATGGGGGACCCTTCTATCAACCAGTGGGAGAAGATGTGAAAAAGACATCCATGAGTTCATATGAGTTCATTACAATTATGTATGCAAATCAGGTATGTTTTAATAATTTCATGCAAACCCCCCGAACTAACATCAACTAACATTAGAGCCTTCCATGAGTCGGGGAAAACGACTCTGATTCTCGAGGTGCTAGAGGGGATGGTACAGGCATGAGGGCCCCCTTCACTTTCATTCACGTTCTATGGCTGGAAATTCTTTGGGGGCAATGGTCCGATTTTCATCAACAAGAAAGGGCGATGTACCCTCTGGTAATTTAACGTAGCTATTGAAAATGACCATTAATAGTGGATTTTCCCATTAAAAATGGGGATTTTCAATAGCTATGTTAAATTACCAGAGGGTACAGTAATCAACAAAAACAAGCATAGCCATAGCCAATGATGTCCCACACTTTTTAGCACCAAAATTCAGCCATCAAGGTCTTCACCTACCCCCAAAAAATGGCGCGTACCCCCCGTACCTGGCGCCAAATGGTCTCCCGAAAAGCCATGCGAGGCTGCGTTTTCTGGGTTCCAATCCAGGGGAAATTGGCTGTGGATCAGAAACTGGCTGGAAGGCTTTGGGAAAGTTGGGACTTTCCGGGTTTTCTTGTCATCCGCAGGAAGGTGATGGTGATGTCTGGACCTTGAGGACGTCATGATGTCTGTCTTGTGGCTAGAAATGTCGGCATGGTCAGGCGCAAAGTCTCAGGTCGATGGCTAGCCATTTCGCTGCTCAAAAAAACCACTTCGCAACCAATGGCTGCAAGCGCTGTGCGTATGAAGCTGCACATGTACAGTGGCACCAGTCACTCATGCCTATGCCTATTGATGTCTATTGATTGTAAACTGATTTCCCGATTCAAACACGCTGTTTGCAGCTACAGAAACAGAAACCAAAAGTCAAGCCGCCTACCAAGTTCCAAACCCATTGCATCCCAATTCTGGTGAATTTATATGGTTTGTGCCAATATGAGCCAATTTGCTTCTGTCCATGCCCCGGGTCTGACTTATAAATACATACTTACTAATACATATTATAATATCAAATAATCTATGATTTCCCTCTGGCAGGGGACCCGTGGCCTGCGCGGCCAAGTCGCTGGTGGGCGTCAAGACGATCCAGGGACGGCTGCCTGACGGGGCACGGAACGCTGTGGTGCTGGGGACTTTTTTGGGGGAGGTTTATCATCGATGTATTTATCGATTTGCATTTAAAAATAATAACATGGTAGTTTTTTTAATCCATGGAGAACTGCGAGTACTAATGTTTGATGTTCATTCAATGTATTTAATACGTGTTTCATCTATTTTCTTTGTCTAATTTGTTTTAAGATTTAGTGTTCTATCTGTATCAGTTATTATCTGTGCCTGTGCTGGTTGGTTTAGCATGATCTTTTTGAACAGCGCTCCATCTACACCCACTGAATTCCATTGATCTAGACTCTACACTCATGGATCATGTTCCCCTCAACTGGGGAATTCTCCAGATTTCCCCCCCCTTCCGGTCCAAGGGGCGCTGCAAGGGGTTGGGCGCATCCGGATCCTCTCGCGCCGCCCTTTTGGCTCGCTCCTGAGTTCGAGTCATGGCGAAAATCATCAGACTTTGGGTGGGGATCAAAAAGTTGGAAAATCCCGATGGCTTACAGATTAGACCCTTTTTCTTGCTGGCCGAACTACCATGTTTATTCATTTTTGCTCCTTGGAACCGACCAGTTTCAGGAAGCATGAGCGGAAACAATTTCTGATATTCTCTGATCTGGACATGGCTGTTGGAACAAATATACATTCTGAGCTACAGAAGTGTTGCCAGCATTCCTACTGACGGGATTCAGTGCTTCATCAGCGCCAAAGAACCATCAAAATCAATGGGTAATTCTTTGCCAGCTCGCGGAGAAGTAACTGCAAGCAGAGGGAGCCTACACGTGTCCAAATCGGTAGTTCAGAAACAAACAACGGGACTCAACCTGCAAAAAATGGTTTTGACCCACCAACATGGAACTTAACCAAAAAAAAATATGGTTGATCTTGCACTATTGCTTCAAATCGAGTAGCTGAAGCAGCCAACCTTCCAAAATCTTCCCAACCTCCCAACAACTGCCGCCCTGCTGCCCATCTCAGGCTTGCACATGCAAATGGTAGATGCGATTAACCAAGGGTAGCAAATAAGCCTGGAGAACGGGTGTGAATCATTTTATAAGCTATAGGGTAGGGTTTTTGAAACAAGCATCAACCAACAATGATGGCAAAAACTCACACCAACCTTAAGTTCCCATTATAGATGTATACACAAGGATGTTATGCACCCCTACCAGTACATTTACAATCCTTTGTATATATATAATATATATCTCTCTCTCTCTCTCTCTCTCGCTCTCCCCATCGCCATCTCAACTCTCTCCCCATCGCCATCGCAACGTATGTATATATAATTACACACACACACGTGTGTGCGTGTTTATTTATATAACTGTGAAATGTGAAACATGTTTTTCCTATCGAACCATGGGCACCATGGAAACCGTTCCAAAGTCAGCTGCAGTCACATTCCCCATGGATCCGAGGGGCTAAGGTCTTGCCGGAGCCCGTCTCAGCGCCTAACGGGAAGGTTTCACCAACCCATGTGTGGTTTTCCAATGGGTTTGCTTAACAAAACCATTATTTTTGTGTAAGAACAAACATGCATAATATGGATCTACATACGCAGACATATGTGTACATATATATATTACGTAAGCATACATATAGATATGTGATATGTATATATATATATATATACAGATAGATTTATATATATATGTATATTACATGCATATATATATATATATAATGTTCCAAGTAGATTCTCCGTTTCAGATGGGCTCACCAGTGGAATAATCCAAACTAATCATCTTCAGCGAACCCTGGGGTGTTCGATGTGGAAAACCCACCATATTCGTAGATCATAATTTTCTCAGAGAGACCACGGCTTTTCCACATCTATGTTACCCTCTGGTAAACGTTTACATAACTATGGAAAATCACCATGTTTAGTGGGAAAATCCACTATGTTTATGGTTATTTTCAATAGCTATTTTGACATAACCAGAGGGTAGGTTATCTCATGAGATCTTCCGAGATCTTCCATGAGCATTCCTGGACCAAGAAATTCCATCAGCGTACGACCACTGGGAGTCACACGAATGATCACGTCCCTGCCGCGCACGATGGGTGCAAAAGCCTGGTGCACCAGCGGTGATTTCAGGAAATGTTCTCCAGCAAAAACAGGTTTTAATGAGGAATCAAGGCAAAACAGGGGAGGTAATGAACTTTTTTTGAGCAAGAACATTTGGCGCTTTACTCAAGAAAACTTGTGGAGTTTGACAATGTGAACCCAGCTGGTATCTAGACTATATATATATAATTATATAGCCCATATTATCCCACGATCCCATACTATTTATATCTCCCGTGCCTTTGATCTATGAACTGGGATACACCTCCAAGTAATTAGGCATGGAGAAGCTAAATTCACCAGCCAGTAGTGGGATGTACATGGATAGTTTAGCCTAAAAGGTCAGCAACCCGGAATTACATATAGGGACCCACAAAAGATCAAAACAACAGGATGCTCTAGATGACGTCCACCCGCTACTTCTTAGGTGTCCGCTTGTTCCAAGCATTTTGAGCTTAGTATGAATTGAAGTTGGGCAAGCGGTTCTTCCAACATAGGTCTGCAGCAAAATGAAAATAAGTCTGGCGTCTGGCTATGGTCATGGAGAATCCTTGGGTACTAGCAAACTCACAACCGGATTTCTGAACGCCAAGGGCAGTCTTCCCAGCAGCGCTGCTCAACGAGGCGTACCTCTGCTTGAACCTGGGAGCCAATGGGAGCCATGTCACAGAGGGACACCTCCGTGGATCATGAAAGATTGCAGTACCCTCTGGTTATGTCAAAATAGCTATTGAAAATGACCATAGAAATAGTGGATTTTCCCATTAAACATGGTGATTTTCCATAGTTATGTAAACGTTTACCAGAGGCTACTCGATTCAATGTTGGGAGAAGAGTGGCTTGAACAGTGAGAGACATCCAGCTGAATGATCTTATCATGAATCTGATCCTTCTTATCTATATGGGGATGGGTCAAAACCTTGGTACCTAGTGAACCCCAAAATAGCTGGTAAATGGATGTTCATCCCACTATAGTAATGTATCTATAGGTATTGACCCATACCCATATTTTGCTGAAAACCATCAGGCGGGTTACTAGTCACCAGTCCCGGATTACCCATGTGTTAAACCTAGCAGGAAACATTCAAAGACACGACCATGGCTGGGGATGAATCGTGGATTGTCATCCATATAGATCCATTTTTTCATCACCTGGCCGTTGATGCTAGTAGTTTTCCCATTGTTTGTTGTAGAACGTATGGTTGTCCGAGTTGCTTCAGAAAATTTCCCCAACCTCAAACATCTCAAAGCAAGTCGTGTTCTGGTGTTTCCCCTACCTAAATGGTCCGAAATATCGGATGTCATCCCCTACTAAATCATGGCTTCTGGGAGGTGTTTCCGTTTAAAGTTTAACCACATGTTAGACACAAAGTAAACAATCAGTAAAGCATATAACCACCACTGTTACGGGATACTAGACCATATTAGTATATGTTAAATTATGTTAATAATATGAATAAACCAGAAAAATTCTAGCATGTTTTCTAGTGATTACCATTATCGTGATGGTTTAATAAGCCATAATTAATTAACTTACTGGTGCTTAGTAGGGAATGGATGGGTTGCTGTTTTTTTTGTGATGAATATTACTAGTGATGGATTGGATCATTCCCGAAAATTCCCTGCGTGGTTTACGCACCAGTAAGTTAAACATAGTTAAACCATATGAATTTCGAGTGATTACCATCACCTCATCAACTCATCCGTTCAACGGTGACCTCCCAGGTGCCCCGAACCACAGTGGGCCGCAGCACATCCTGCGCTTCCAGCGAGGTGACCTGGGAGATCTGGGAGATCCGGGCTGGCAATGGAAATCCCCAAGGTTTAGGAAGACAACATGCAGCTTCTGTCGAACATCTGGGAAAATCACCTGGAAATCACAGGATTTCATGTGACTTGATCATACTTGATCAGCCTTTTCGACGTTTTTCAATGAAATGACATGGAGAATTCCAACTTCAGTGAGAAAATCCATGGAAATCCGGATGTCGAACTGGAGAAAATCACCCGTTTTCATTGGACGCCGCTCCGTTCAGGTGACGAGGGCAGGGTGGATCCCCAGCTCTTCGAAGCTCCGGTTGGCCCAAAGCCCATCGTAGCCTGAGTCATGGACCACCAGGTTCATTGAGGGGTACCAATCTCAAGAGGCACTGTGCTTTATCATGATTTGTCATTGATTTGTCATTGATTTATCATGATTTATCATGATTTATCATGATTTATCACATCCTGCCCTCTACACCCCGCTTAGCAAGGGTACTATTGTGGTTATTTGTTGTATTTTGTTGTCAACACTTCGGATTTGTGGGATTTGTGGAGACAGCCAGTCTAGTCAATCTGCAGAAATCATGAGCCCCTAGGCTTCGGACTGCGGCCGCCTGGCAACCTCGGGATGATGCTAGAAAATGCTAGATCCAAACCTCCTTTGCACAACCACGTTAAGCCTCTTTACATCGCGAGAAAGCAAGCAATTTGCACAGAATATAGAAAAATAAGCACAAATAGGTAGAGAGGTAGAGATGAAAACAAATAATAATTACTGCAAAGAGAGAGAAAGAGAGAGAGAGAGAGAGAGCCTTTGGAAAGGCTAAGGACAGCAACTTGAAACGAGAGTGAAGGCACCAAATGAACTCCCTTCTAGTACCTGCAGGTGTTGAAGGTCTAGAAGGAGAAAAATTGGAGTTCGATGGATAATAAAAAACGACAAAAACACATGTTTTAAACTCTCTCTCCATCACCCCCCTCAGGGAGTTCAGCATCTACATGTTTTAAACTGACATTCCCATTTTCCCTTTAAACCACAAGAAAACATCATCCAATCAGAATTCTCTGAGCATCCTGGATCCTGGATCTCACGCCTTTTTGGGCCATTGATTGCGTGGAGCGCCCCTCACTGTCCTGGCCCACGGTCTTCGCGGTCTTCGCGTCATGCTGCCGGGATCTGCCGGGGACCGTTCTCGAAGTGCGAGAGAAACCGTGTGGAAGTGGCTTAGCTGAAGGAAAAACCGAGAGCATCTATCTATCACTCATCTATCTATATAGCATGGAACTCCCGAATTGGCAATGGTCAATAGGGAAAGAATATGAAAACACAATCTTTTCAGGGTCCCATGTTACTTTTCACAGGGCCATTAGGATTGCAAATGATTGCAATTAAGCGCCCTTGTTTCAGAGACTTTCAGAATCGTGAAGAATGCACTGCGGAGTATACCATGGTCCATGGTCCTCATCAATTTGGACGGGAGTCAGGTAAACATAAGTAAACGCGAGTAAACGATCATTTTTTCCAAGTTTGTGTTTTGATTTCTCTGGGAAACTTCGAGGGCGGCAACCTGCAGTCACTCGTAAATATTAGCAAGTCCCCCTGTTTGTTGAGGACAAATTCATGTTGACCCGGTCGGTTGGAGGCGCGCTTTGGCTGACATTATTTTGGATCTAGTTTTCTTGCTGTCATTTTATTTTTTGTTCTGGTTGATGGTTCATCGTTCGAACCTATCCCAAACATAGGTGTCAACCAGGATCGTCATTCTAACAAAATGAAAAACCCGAACCAGATAAGCCACCAATTGTGCACAACCTGGCGATCCACTTCTAAACAGACTTCCTCCTCCCCGAATGGGCCACGCAAACAGCATGCTGAATTCAGATTCGTCGGAGAGGGACCTGGATTTTGTTCCCGTCATGGGTCGGTCGGGTGTCCCAACGGTTTGGGGACATCAACCATTCACTATCGTCGGACTCTAACGTGTGAGAGCCCAAAAACATCCGAAACAGCCCGCGGCTCGTGGACCTTGCAATTTGAGAGGTGCCAAACAAGGTTTTTTCATCTTTAAAACTGCGCGACTTCAATTTCAGGACAAAATTTCTGAAATGGGTTAAAACATGTTAAAACAATTGATCAGAATTGCTGCGGGCTGTATGGGTTGCAAACTTTGGCACCCACCTACACGCTACACATAAGACCTCCCAAGAGCAAGATCAGACCTCAGCAGGGGCGTTCCGTGGGCATCACCATGGGGCCCAAGGGAGTCAGAAAAACCGCCTCAGGAGAAGAGAAGAAAAAAATCAATCTGTTGTATGAATGGACTTGGACAAGAGGTCGGCCGCCCTTGTTTGCCTCAGGAAGCAAGATGGTCTGTTTGGTCGTGGTGCCACTGTGGTCTCGCGGAGCAATTCGTGAAACCGGGCAAAATGCCATGCAGCTTTCAAGCTGGACTGCAAAAGTATGGGCTCCAAATTGGGTCCTTCCAACAACGTCCCATGTTGACTCGACCGGTCGAGCGCCTGTATGCTGCTCTGCCTGCTGCCTGAGTTTCCGCAAGCAGTCTCGATCTCACCTGACGGAAGTCCTCCATGTTCATGCGGGAGAAATCTCTCAGTGTCTGGAAAATCTGCAAGATGTGCTCGGCACTCTAGGTTTCCTTGCTGTGAGCCGACGTCGGCGAACTTGAGGCAAAATGAGCATTCCTGATGGTCTTCCTCCATTGCATGTGAGAAGTCTCTTCAATGAGAACTGCGTTTCACTGCGTTTGGTCGTGAGCACGAGCATGTCCACAGAGATCATCTTGACGCCGGCCGGGAACTCGCCGCTATACTGGCGGACCCTGGAGGTACCCAGCGACACGAGGCTCGCGCTGCGCTCCAGCTTTGCGATACACACCGGCCCGAGTTGTAAGGTGAACACATGCACAACGCGGAGTTGGCTTTTTGAGGCCTCGAGCTGAAGGCATGCTTCCTGCACCTTTTTCGTGAGCCAGTTCAGGCGAGGCTGCTCGTATTGGAAGGCCACTCCGTTGCATAGCGATTGCTCGAGCACAGCCAATGACACTGACGCGCCATGGTGAGGTAACCGGCACCGAGGTGTCCAGGATGTCCACGCTTCCGTCTCGCTCTCTCCCAAGCTCTTCCCAAGCTATTTCCCACGGTTTCCCATCCGTCCACGGTGTCCACGCTTCCGTCGCTATTTCCCACGGTTTCCTGTCCGTCCAACAGTGAGGAGTGGGACGTGCTATGACATCAGGGTCCACCTTCACAAAGGGGCAGCCACTGAGCACCCAACTCCACTTGGCCAAATGACGCCTGGCATCAAAGCTGTTGCTCTCTGGTGCCCTTCTGGGTGAAGGATGCTTTACGCACCCCAGCTCCCGAAAAGATCTGCCGCCCGTTTGTTTCACCTTACGATTCTGCCCCTATATGTTTGAACATGTGTTCCCACTTGATTCATCCAAATTGTTACCATCCCGGTTTCAAGCTTCGTGGTGCGTCACATGTTTCTGCTCATGTGTTGTTGGTTTCTTTTTGGGTGGTTGGCCCAATTCTTTGCTTCCTGTTGCTGATTGTTGCACGGGTTTCGCGGATCCCGGCAGATTCAGTGCCTAATTAATGTTTAAACAAACCTGTCAAAACCACTGTTTCCAATTCCTCCCACACCTTTCCAAAATAACAAAAATGGGTTTCCAACATTTTCCCAAATTTTCATCCAAACTATCACCCTCTGCCCATTGGGGCCTCTGAAGACCACCCGTCATCATCAGGCCATCGAAGGTCACGGCGGGGATTTTCTCGTGGAAATCCGGCACCGGAAATCTGCAGCGTCGGAAACTCTTCCCAGGTCGGTGGTTGGTATATCAACTAAGCCCATCCCGAAAAATGATAGAAATGATGATGTTAATGTGTGACTGGTGTAGATTAGAAAATCACTGCTGGGGATCTTACTGTTCTTTCCTTTTTGGGTGACGAGAAAGATGTATCCGTCTTGTCTATCGGTACCCCCCGAGGACCGGACACAACGACGACCGATGGATCGCCTCGGGAGAGAAGCGATCGAAATCAATGGTAGCCTCTGGTAATCACAGACCTGGCTCCATCAAAATTCACCGCAACATGAATCAACATGAAATATACTTATATATAATTAAACAAGATTAAACATATGTATATATATATATATATATATATAATGTTGATATATATATATATGTGTGTGCATGTATGTATGTATGTATGTATGTATGTATGTATGTATGTATGTATGTATGTATGTATGTATGTATGTATGTATGTATGTATGTATGTATTGGTAATGGTATTGGTATGGTATGGTATGGTATGGTATGGTATGGTATTGTTATGTTATGTTATGTTATGTACTGTACTGTAGTGTAGCGTAGTGTAATGTAATGTAATGTACGCATGTGTGCATATAACCACATATATATGTACTTAAATATAATTATGCATATAATTTCCATCTGTAATTATAACTCATATAACATGAGTTAAGACCATTTTTTGGGATCGCTCCACTTACCATCATGAAACGGTGATGGCGTGAGCTGGAAAAATGGCACCGGCTATGGCTATCTCACCTATCACTGGCTAACGATCATGGCCCCTCACCTCTACAGTCCTAGGATTACATGTGTCGTCAAGCGGCTGAAGACCCTGCAGGAATAGTCGTCGCACAAGAAAACCTTGGTGTCACCAAGTGCAACATGAACTACCCTCTGGTAATCTAAATAACATAGCTGTGGAAAATGGAGAAAAATGTTGTAGCTATAGATGATTATACCTATTAAAAATGGTGGTTTTCCATAGCTATGTTAAATTACCAGAGGGCATCTTGGCCTGCAGGCCAGTCTCTGCCGAATTCGACAAGCGATGGCAAAGCATCACGTGCATGGTGGCAAAATGTACTGATTTCCTGCGGGGGGCATTTAGCTGATGCCGACTGAGTGTTTTCAATCCAAGATGTTGAGGGGATACGCTATTTGATCTGCTCGTAATCCTACTTGGGTGTGCACCCCAGTTGGCATGCTAAACAACAACGGTTTTAATCCACAACTGGGATAACCCAATTGAGGGTTACTATACGTTGCTACTCACTTCGTATCACGTCCAAAGCAGGTCCATTCGCTGTGCACTGAGGCTGGAGCATACCACTCAGTGTTGATCGGGGCCTTTTGCGCGACGATCACGGGGAACTGCCTCAGCAAGCCCGGCCTAGAAATGTACACAGCAAGTGCGAGAATCAAAAAACAGTGAAAAGCAGTGACTAGGGATTTACCAAACAAACAAGATCAAACAAGTGCCTTTGAACTTGAAGAACATTTCGGCATTATTTTTCATATTTTTTCATTATCATTCTCAATGGCATGTTCATCCACGAGATTCCACTCGATTTCCACAGCCACAAATCCTGGCCATGCTTCCATTCGAAGGTCCCCGAAGCCACTGTCGTGGGTTCGATGAAAATCCTCACCTGCCAAGGTGGACAGCAGTTGACCCAATGGACACGTCCATTAGGATCCCTGGGGAAGTTGCTGAAATCAACAAACCTGCAAGAAATCCATGGATTGCGTGCGGAACCCCCCCCCCGCTCCTATCATTTTTGGTGAGCTCGTTGTCACCATCAGGTCACAACGAATTTTCTCCATGAATAGATGTGGATCAGAATGGCGCAGTCTGACAGCCCCTCACGTGGAGTCCACCCCCTCTGCGCACAGATCGCAGGTTGGAGAAGTCTCGCCACTCCCGCTCAATTGCCACCTGATAGAGAAAGAAAGTCTTGAAACTGTATATACTGCGAACAGGATCAAGGCTTATGACACACGCTTCAACAGAGAAAGTTGATTTTAGCAAAATGACTTTACTTCGCGTGATCCCCACCATGACATTTATACATTTTGTTACTGGCAAATCTTCTGGCATTCTATCAGACATATCTTCTGGCATTCTATCTGGCATTCTATGTGGCATATCTTCTGGCATTCTACCTGGCATATCTTCTGGCATATCTTCTGGCATTCTATCTGGCATATCTTCTGGCATATTATCTGGCATATCTTCTGGCATTCTATCTGGCAAACATTCTGGCACTTTATCTGGCATATCTTCTGGCATTCTATCTGACATTTTATCTGGCATTCTATCTGGCATACCTTCTGGCACTTTGTCTGGCATACCTTCTGGCACTCTATCTGGCAAATCTTATGGCACTCTATCTGGCATATCTTCTGGCATTCTATCTGACATTCTATCTGGCATCTCTTCTGGCATTCTATCTGGCCGTTGAGGTCCAGCGGTGCACACTGAGCTGGGCAGGTCCCA
>Ga0126342_10001262_pt1 | contig 34648 bp, 22 predicted proteins | sample Cyp1metagenome_FD_92528 | JGI IMG/M metagenome (GOLD analysis project Ga0126342, IMG submission 92528) | Coral microbial communities from Lord Howe Island, Old Settlement Bay, Australia - Cyphastrea 1 metagenome | ecosystem: Host-associated > Invertebrates > Cnidaria > Coral ...
AGCAAGATGTCAGCAACAAAGTTGGGCAACGTGTCTTCCGTAGCGTCGTCTTACAGTCGGCAAGAGCGTTAAACACGTATACTGCCAAAGAGCACAAACGTGGGAAAAACCACGCCCGCCTCGGGGCGTTGACCCCAAAAAGACCATCATTGACGATATATTGATGATATTAACCACATATTAGCCATATATTAGCAATATCTTGAGGTACTCTACCATATCGCAAGATTGCTTGGTATGCTTGGTACTGTACCCCTAGCCGGCCCTAGCCGCGTCGAGCGACACTTGGCAGCATGTAGGACACGGTAGACTCAGCTCTCACCTCCAGCTTTCGAAGGTGGAACTGGTGGTTCTCCCATTACTTTAGAATCTTAATGGGTACATCATGGGTATATACTGGTTATATACTGATGGGATAATAATCATGATGGGATAATTAATGATGGGATAAAAATGGGATAATGATGAGATACTGATGATGAAACAAAACATATATAATATATCTTTAACACAGAACTAAAACATGATGATTGTCCATGGCTATATCAAAATACCATTCGGTACAAGTCAAAGTATTAAATCACTGGTTGACGTATTTAAAAATGTTTGTTCTGGATGATGTTTATTATTTTAATGTATTCAAATATGATTTCATCGCCAGAAAATGTGGTTCCCAAGTGGTTGAGTAAAACAGTAAGAGTTGATGGTTTCCCAGAACTAATCCTATCATTTTTGGGGGACTTCGATGGACGAAATGGTCATTATATACTGTGAAATAACACAAACATAGGGAAATAACATGAAATAACTGATTTCAATGGAATTATAACTGGTGTTTTTTAGAAAGTGATTCCTAGAAAGTGATGAATCATTGTGATTTTAGTGATGAATCTGTTGATGGGCCAGCGAAATCCTGCACCAGTTGAAAACGGTGGTAAACATCCCATTATCATCCATTATCTATAGGGTCTATAGGGTTTCAACCATCCAAAATTGGTGATTTTGAGGATTTCGCTGGGCCACCCACAGTATTTCATCTCCCATTGATGACTGGCAGAACGTTGTGCCAAGCCTTGATGACCCGATGGAACATACTACAGAAATCCATTCCCATCGGTTCAAAATGGTTCAAATGTGTGTCTAGAAATGGGGTATACCAAGTGATGGCTATTTTAATAGGGAAAATCATCAGTTAACCATGAGATTTTGCTGATTGTCGCCATCATTTAAACAATTTATAGATGATTTTCGCATAAACAACCTCCATGTATAGGGGGATTTCCAATTGGTACAGTCATGGCCATTTACCAGTTATAAGTCGGTGACATAACCCCATTCATGGAATGTTATAATGTAGGAAAATCAATAATAAACCGGACATTTGGGAATTGTTTGTAGCACCTATTTATGGTGATTTGGTTGACTGTTTATTATTGTTTTAACCACATTAGTTGATTATTAATCCCATTGCCCTCCGGCAACCAATCATGGTATTCAAACATACCTATTTTCGGTTTTACGGGGAGAAGCGTCAATATCCGTCGTCATAAGGGATTGCCTATTGCCACGTTTGATTACCAGCGGGTAATTTTTTGAATTGGACTATCTGTTTCATGTGCACATCGACAAATACATACTGTCATCTTACTGGTTCTTGGAAATGGGGGAATGATCCAATAATCACTAGTAATAATCATCCCATTGCCCCAATTCCCATCCATTCCCTACGTTTAGCACCAATCATTTTTTACTGAAGCAAGCACGACAAACGTTTTTCGCGACCAGGCTTGGATTATTTTAAATTCTCCAAGGGGCTGATCTTCACATTTTTTTCCTGTTCTCCCCATAAACATCACATTTTGGGTTTCATAAATTAGAATTAACCCCATTGAATTAGCATTTAGGTTTCTAGGCTTTAACTATTTTAGCTGTAGCTGGTTGGTGGTTGAGCCACCCCTCTGAAAAATCATGGAGTTCGTCAGTTGAGATCATTCTTCTCAATAGATGGAAAAATAAAACATGTTGCAAACCACCAACCAGATTAGCATTTTGGTTTCTAGCCTTTAACTGTAGATTTGATTCTCGAAAGAAAACCATGACAAAACCCGTTGATTCCCGCCTCATCTCGGAAGGTGATCTCATCCAAAGTCAATGCGACCTCATGTTTTTCCACCGTTTCATATCAATGTTTCATGGTGATTAAATGGTGTTTTAATGGGATTTCATGGTGTTTTTATTGGATTTAACGGTATTCATGGAATTTGCAACTAAATAGCTAAGTTGGTGAACATAACTCCAATAACGAAAGATTAGGGATCTGTCGATCTGTCGATCTGTCGCGTTTATACCGGGGCCCTGGGAAATCTGGGACACCGGAAATTTTGTCTTGGGACAAACCACTGAGAGGTCTAGCAATTGGTTGGTTTAATGGCTGGTTAATGGTTGGTTAATGGATGTTAATGGATGGTTTAATGGTGATTTCATGGTGATTTAATGGGATTTCATATGGATTTCATGGATATTTAATGATCAGTTCATGGCTGTTGAATGATCAGTTCATGGACATTGTCTGACAAGCAGTTCCCAACAGTGGCATGATCCAAGTCGCCAAAAAATCATGTGACGATCCATGAATTTTGCCGTGGGTACAATGGAGGTTTTACGAGGTTGAATCGTCAATATCCATCTATAATAGGGTAAAACATGGTAACATGAATTATTTAACGAATTGGGGATGACGGTAATTTTTTGAATCGAACTATCTGTTTTGAATTGGTGTATATCGACAAATACATACAGTCATTTGCACTGAAGCAAGCATGACAAACGTTTTTCGCGACCAGGCTTGAATTATTTTGAATTCTCCAACGGCTGATCTGTCATGTTTTCATCGAAGTGCCATGAATTATGTAATTCGAGCAAAGTCCGGTCTTCAAACATAAACGGGTTGATGGGAAAATACAAGGGAAAAGACTTGTATTTTTTTTTGCTAATTATCATCCAAATGGGTGTATCTGAAAATACCCCACAATTTGATGGCCTTAAAAAATAATGTTCCCCATTAAAATGACCATAAACATGTGGGCTGAATCTTTCATTGAACCCATGAATACTATAGATTTATCGATATATCACCTATAAACCAAAGTGAAATTGGAGTTGTAAACGCGCCAACTTAGCTATCGAACGGGGGCACCATCCTGTAAGGCTCAAGACATAATTCATGCTCGATATCCCACTGGTAATGACTAACAGTTTGCTATTGAACATTGCCATTTTTCGTTCGTTTAGCCATCATTGAAAAATGGTGATTTTCCAGTTCGCAAACTGTAAACGTTTACCAGAAGGTATCTCAAATCATTCATTGACATAATTGGATTTTTTAAACATTTCCATTATTTTGGGTCAAACTATTTCACTAACCGGAATCTGGCAGCCATAAAAGGGGATGATCTCCCTTATAAACCATGATTCCAGGCTTCGGGAGAACATGCTTCGGTCGTGATCAAATTTACCCAAATTATTATACATATATATATGTATTAAATTGGAATTTCAGGATCCTATATATTATATATATATGTATTACATGATGATGTCATAGGCATATTCATGGGTTTTTTCAGTGAACATATTTTTGGGGAATCTATTTTTCATGGGTTCCATGGATTCGATGGCCAGGCAACTTCCATCGCTGGCACCATGGTGGCCGCAGGTCTGGCGAGCGGAAATCGATTAGTGGAAATTGATGTTTAGATGATCTGGGTATGGGTCAAAATTAGGTACCCCAAAATTATGGATGGTTAATACTAAACTAGACTAACATCTGTGGTCCCACATCGGTCTTCCATTTTGACCCACATCCATCTAGTTATAGGCGTTAGTGAATTTCTATTTATAGGCCTGAAGACATATGTATGTTGATATAAACAGCAGTGGACATGTGGAAATTAAAATACACATGATGATCAAAATACATACTGAGTTAACAAATGAAACTTAACATATGTAATTTGAATACCTTATTCGCTGTTTGAATTTATGAATGATGATCCACTGTCTGATTTTGGGACCCCCAAAAATGTTTTTCAGAATTTCTCCTTTGTTGATCTCAAGTCATTGTGGATGCTGGAAGTTAAGTCCAACACCAATTCAAGGTTAGTCTGAGACAGTGTTTTTTATGAGTGATTTATAGGTGATTTAAAGGGATTTATAGGGATTTAGTGGGATTTATAGGGATTCCTCATTAGTTACACGACATATGAGTATATAATAGTGGATTAGTCTGAAACAGTGTTTTTTTTTGAAGCTGTCAAAGAATCATGTACTGTAGCCAATCAATCAATATATCACCTATACCCCAGTACCCCGATTTTTGCCACTATTAATTAATTACAATTTTGGAGAGTAAAGTAAACAATCAGAAATGACCATACACCACCATTAATGTGGAAGACATCAGCACTACTATGACAGTTGGGAAAAAGGCGCCCCGCAGAAGCAACCCACCTTAGATTCTCTGCCGCATTGCGGTGTGTGTTGAAATAGCGCATCCAAATAATGAGGCCTCAGGGTACAGGAAGAAAAGAACAGTTGGAACACACTTACATATCATGATGACGGCTATTGATGGTTATTGATGGCTATTGATGGTTGTTACAGTGAAACCCTTTAGCAGTTATAAATGTGTTTTAATGGTGTTTTCATTCCATAAATGGGGTTGTAATTGACTTATCAGCGGTAACGGGCCATTTTTATGTAGTGGTGTGTGTGGTTGTCAAAATGGCAACCTGGCAACATCCTGGAACCAGCTTCACATCTAGTTGGGGTGAAAAAATACCCCATGTCATAATGGTCTATCCGCTCGAAATTTACTGGCATAGCAATGATTTCAACGTCCTATTGAGATACAGTACCCCAAAACATCCCAAAACAGTAAAACTACTAGAATATCAGAATAACCATCAAATGTCACCACTAATCATCGGTATCTTCCTCCGTAAGGTAACGCACAGGCACTCAGAAAGATGAAGAAAACCAGAAGTGAAATGACCACAGGCAGCACCGCCACATCTCCACCTCACAGAGTTTTTACGGCTGAGGTTGTTTTCTCAACATGAAATTTCACCTGGAAGCAGTGCGGAAGCAGTTTTAACTTCCTTTCAACTTTGGTACAAGGTGAGGCTCCCAGTGTTTGACATTAGGAATAAACACCGAACAGAGACAGTGTGTTCATCTACCGTGTATATATGCATGTACATGTATGTTACTTATGTATATATATATATATACATATATATATATATGGGCCTACCATAGTAGGGATATATTGTAATAGAAACATAGAGGTATAAACCCACAATCATCGGAATATCCATCCATCAAACAACATATCCATACATATCCCCCAAATCCCCGAAACAATAAAAAAAAACACGATTCTCCAAAGTTTGTGACAATAATGTCCTTTTGGTACAAATAGAGGGGCCAGTTTGGTATACCATCTATGTATCATCTACCTGTTGTTGAAGGTGTAAACAAACACCTCTATCAACCAACCAATGGGAATTTGGGACATCTATTATAATCTATTGTTATTATCCCCCAAATCCCCCAAACATTCAAAAAACAAACACTTTTCTCCACGGTTTGTGAAATTTTCACCCCCAAATTGATTCCAGCTGCACCTGGTACCTGATTCTCCGACGCTGAACTCCTGGACGATGGCTTCACCATCACCGAAGAAACCAACGGCTTTGACGAAGGATTTCACCATCTGGTGGCCATGGCTATTAGTTATGACTGGTTATTTCACTGGGATTAAAAAAACAATAAATGAGGTTTTGTTAGTAGTTATAACTGATAAATGGCCATAATGAGAGTTTCGACTCAGAGTAAACTGAGTAAATCCTGCATTTTCCCACTTTGAACATGTTTGCACTTCTGGGATAGATCCAACGAGCAGAGCGTTGCACCGTTGCACCCCACTTCTGCGGTCGTTTTCGCAGATTGTGAAAGAAAGATAGGCTTAGATCACATCTTATGATTTGGACATAGCCTCCACCCACTAACGCATGATATTTTGATATGACCCTATTGTTTGTTGGATTTGCAAACACAAATCATAGTTTGACCGGGCGCAGCTGATCTAATTATCATATTACTATCTTCTACCACGCTCCAATCCTTAGACCAGCTGTGTTTTTTGGAAATGCTGAACTGGCAACATCCCAAATCAATCGAAACTCAAAATGTTTAAGATTCCTTTAGTTAGAATGGTTAGAATGGTGAGAATCCATGCATACCAAAATGCAGGGCTCATATCTCAAAATATTGATATCTCGTGACTCGTGATATCTCAGTTGTTGAGTTCCCAAGGGCCACTTCCACAATTTAGGCTTTGGATCTGAGGAAATCTTCCAGAGGCTGCACCAACTGTGGCTACAACTCCAGTAAATCTGCACAGTCTAAGGAAAACATGCAATGTTTTCTAATACGTACATCATCTATGGGTCCATGGGTCATGTTCTAGTCATGTTCTAATCCCTTCCCCCGAATATGAAAAAACACCCCCTTAGAAACCATGGCTTAGTGGGGAATTTCCACATAATTGGAAACATATGGGGAGTGTGACTAATATTGGGGGGATGGGATTATAGCTATGTCAGTTGAAGATACCAACGGTCATTCGAGTCGATGTGCCAGTTGGTCAAATGCATGGGCATGAGGCCATCAATGTGGTGCAATATGGTGCAATCAACATATGCAATCATTAAGTCGAGGTGGCAGCCGGATACATTGGCCTACTGGATGTTTTAGTGAAAATTCATTTGGCACCTGATCTGTTGACTTCGTGAGACTTTCACTTAGTGTTGTTAGTCTCAGTTTAGTACTGTTTCATGAACCCCCCAAAACAAATCACCTAGAACTTAGAACATCATTTTTCCGGACCAGGATTCCAGCCATCGGGGTAAATGATAATATTTTACTAGCCTGAATTTTGCGGCCATAAAATCGGATGACGTCCCTTCTTTATCATGATTCCAGGCTTCGGGAGAACGACGTGAGGTCGTGATCAAATTTTCCCAGAGCCATGTACAATGTGAGGCCCCCGTTCGCTAGCTAAGTTGGTTTATAAGTCCAATTTCACAATGGTTTATGGTAGTTATAACTAATTATAGTTACTGGGGCTTTTGTTAACCAACATTCACATCACTGGTCTCACATTGTAAAGAGCATCGACTTCAGATCTTTCCATGGCGACTTGGTCAACATCCCGTCCCAGCGGTAGCGTCCTGAGATCTGCTTCAATCTGCGGAAAGGACGGGATCAATTTAGAAATCACCATATTTTAGTCATATATTTAGTGGAATTGTTTATGTTGATTTACATTTATTTACCCATAAACACCAAAATTGTTGCCAGTAATAGTCGATATGAACATGTGAACATGAGGATTTAACGAACTTAAGCCATGAATATGGGCATATCAGCGATGATGAGTAAGAACAACAAAAACCAAATATGTTCGTTTGCACCTGGATCCACGTCCCAAATACCAGGGGATAGAAATCAGTTGCCACTGACTTCAGAGATTTTCCAGGGTGAAGTTCAAGGCATGGATTTCTGCACTTTGCGTCTAGTGCCAATGCTTTCAACATCTTTCTAAAAAAAAATATGTAATGGATCCAAACATAACACCCTGGGGTAAACGAACATAGATGTGGAAAACCCATGGTTTCCTAGCAAAATCATGGAACGTTATCTACAAATTGTGGATTTTCCACTTTACAGGAGAGCAAATTTCAGGTAGATGACCTTTCATTCTGCACCAGAGCGTGGAGAACATCAACATGGTCACCTTGGTACCATGATTTTGACATCCCAAATGTTCATTTCTATCATGGTCGAATGCCACAATTTTTGCCCATGCTTAAACAACCTCGTGAACATTCCTCTACGTCTTTGCTGTACACTAGAACCATGAGTTTAGCCAGAGTTGTGAGTAGTTCCCTGTATTTGTTGGCGATATTTATATCTATCTATCTATCTATATATATATGTATATATATATATGTATATATATATATAGATAGATATCTATGTATATATATATATATATCTATCTGTATATATATATACATATATATATATGGTGGGTTCCATAAATTCATCGAAAATCCCATACAAAAATGGATGATAACTAGGGATACCCCCATGACTTAGGAAAGCTCCATGTATGTAGTCGTTTTAGTAGGATTCGACTGTTCTATCCTTTTACAGGCACTCTCGTAACTCTAGAAATATGGGTTATTATGGGTCAACGGAGTTATAAACCAATTCTATACCATATTTGGTAATGGCCAGTTCTGATGGCTGAACAGCCATTAAAAACCCAATGTGGTTTCAGCGGTGCCAACCCGAACAATGGGATTTTGTCACGATTTCCCCAGGACTACTACTTAATCTAGTTGCAAAAACTACATGTATAATATTGTTTGTATATATGGAAGTTTCCTAAGTCATGGGGGTACCCCAAAATCATCCATATGTTTAGAATTTTCCATGAAATAAACCATCCAGCGAGCTTGGGAGACCCACATGACTATGGAAACCTCCATGTCAATTTAGTTCATGAAATATATCTACATTCAATGGCCATTTCAGGAACCTATATTGGAGGTGCCTACCATATACAAGGCATAAACTTCAGGCCTATGTAAGGGAATATCTTAGAACATATGCCCTTATATGGTACTAACGTACCTCCATTTTAGGATCCTGAATTCCCATTGATATACCCTCTATCAACCCCATCTGAATGATGGTTTTCCGAATGCACTATCATTTGTAACAACCATTTTATCTCATTAGTTATTGAAAATTCAGTTGTGTAACAACCATTATATCTCTATCCATTTCCAAATACTATATCATTTGTTATATCTCATTATTTCCTGAATTCGATGCCGCCTCTGTTCAGTGTGAGGAAGGTCACTGGGGAAAAACAAGGTTTTGACCCACCACAGCTGGGCTACATCTCAATATGTATGCATGATTCCTCATGATCCATTGATTATGTCAGTAGCCAATAATTCATATGCGTTTTTTCCTATTGTCCCGGCAAGAGACCCCAAACAGTGTGGGTGAGTGGGAGGATAATGCATGATAATGTGGATAAGGACGATGATGATCATCATGATGATGATGGTGATGGTGATGATGATGGTGATGATGGTGATGATGATGATGATGATGGTGATGATGATGAAAGTAAAAAAAGATGATGATGATGATGATGATGATGATGGCATGCGCAGTCGAAATGCACTTCAACATTTCGCAAGAGCCACTTTTTACGGGAAATATACAGGTAAAATGCAGCGCCCCAGATTGAGCCCAGAACGCAGACACACACACACACACTCACACACTTTTTGCGAGCCGGCGCAGTCAAAATGCACTTCAACATGTCACAAGAGCCACTTCATACGGAAATTTACAGGTAAAATGCCGCGTCCCAGATTGAGCCCAGAACGCGGACACACACTTTGTGCGAGCCTGTGCAGTCGAAATGCACTTCAACATTTAACACAAGAGACACTTTACACGGAAATTTACAGGTAAAAGGCCGCAAACCAGAGTGAGCACCCTGATCAAGCACCGGCCTTTACAGCTACCGTAAGAACCCCTCAGTGTGGACACACTGTTTGGGGAAAAAAGAAATCAATTGATATCAAGGGATATATCTGGGTATTTTTTTTTAAATTCACTTATCTGATTTAAGGCCATTTGGGGATGATTTCCCTCACTACCCATGATTCGAGTGAGGGAGAACAGCTAGGTCGTTATAATTTACCCATACTGTTGGCATTATATTCGTTATATCACTATATACCCATTGGTGATATATCCCAAATACCATAATAGTTCATATATATATATATGACAGTTGATATATCAGTTTCATATATTAAGCAATAACTAAAAAGAAATCATTTGATATCAAGTGATATATGGCGAATTCCCCTTGAATTTGAGGTAAAAAATCCCAGCTCGCGCCTCCATGAGGCCATCCCAAGTGGCTCGCACTCCCATTCCTCCAGAATGATGGGGGGCTGTCACATCCCAGGCCTTACCCTCTGGTAAACTAACATAACTATGGAAAATCACAATTTTTCATTGGAAAATTCACTATAAATGGCCATTTTCAATAGCTATGTTAGTTTGCCAGAGGGTAAGACATCAAGCTCTTGATATGGTAATATGGGGGTTTCCTAAATCGTAGGGCTACCCCCAGTCATCATCCATTTTTTAGATGGGGATTTTCCCAAAAAAACAATCCAGCTATTGGGTACCCCATTTTGGAAAACCCCATATATGATATAATTGGTTCTGGAAATAATGTATGATATAATTGTGTTATATTGTATCCATGTAATTGGATCCCTACGGAAGTGATTCATATGAGGATGCGAAGCCATCAACAGCCGTGGCGGTTCAACAATACAACCAAGAAACAAGGAACATATATACTATGACAAAATGTACGAACAAAAAGCAACAAACATGACGAAACATATGTTCGGGATGCAAACAGGGGTACCAAAGCATATCCACAGCCATACCCTCATAAAAATCCATCCGAAAAGTGTGCTTCGCGCCTTTGCCAGAGCGTGCCACCTCTTGCCACACCGTCTCGGTTAAGCTTTGGATGCCTGAATTAGCAGAATCAGAAGATTCCCTATGGATCATTGTACTGCAAGCAGTGTCACGATGATGATGACGATGATGATGATGATGATGATGATCATGATGATGATGATGATGATGATGATGATGATGATTTTGAGGAGGAGGAGGAGGCGGAGGAGGAGGAGGAGGACGATGATGGTGATGATGGTGATGGTGATGGTGATGATGGTAATGAGTATTAGTGTTATTATCATCATTATTACCATCATCATGATATGTTTTTTGTTTTTTAAAGTCATAGGGGTACCCCAGTCGTCACCATGGATTTCAATACTAATTCATGGTCATCCATGACGACTGGATCATTGGGGGGCACCTCTACTGTAGGAACCCCCAATATGGAGGCTTCCGTTTTGTCATAGGGCTACCCCTAGTTATCATCTATAGATGGGATTCTCCATGAAATAAACGATGCAGCGAGCTTGGGGTACCCCCATGACCCAGGAACCCTCCATATATGATATAATTGGTTCTGGAAATAATGTATGATATAATTGTGTTCTATTGTATCCATATAATTGGATCCCTACGGAAGTGATTCATATGAGGATGCGAAGCCATCAACAGCTGTGGCGGTTCAGCAATATGAGGACAGCCCCGGCCCGGTGCCTGTCAAGGCGGCCGAAGTCTTGGAAAGGCGCCAGCCCAAGCCATAGCTGTCGGAGGCCTGTCAGAGGCGCAGCGGGGTTCCATGATTGATGACATCAAGCTTCACAACGCTCAAACAATATCTATAAGGCATATAAACACCATACTATTTATGATATAATATGATAGAACATGATATCAATGTACAATTATTTGATGTACATTTGTAAGTTCCTGCCAGACCCCATATCTTGGATCTTTTTCGGCAAACCACAATCCTACGTGGCCCAATTTTTCATCACTGACCACAAACGGTGGTGGGGAAACGGTGGTTTCCCTAGTTATAAATTGGTTGTGATACGTTATCAGCCCATGAAAACTAGTTCGATATATCACCTATAAATAGATATATCACCAACAGAAACCAGTGAAATTGGAGTTATTTGCACCAACTGAACGCTATCAAACCATAGCGAAATTGTAGTTATCTGCACCAACTGAACGCTATCGAACGGGGGCACCATCCTGCAAGAACCTTTGCTGTGAACACTTAGAGACACCACATGAGCGGTGGGGAGATTCCTTGGGACTTCGGAAGCTGCAAAATTTTGACAGCATGAACTACAGTTGTTTAGCCCTTGATTTTCTGGTTAAACATCGGTTATTATTCCATATATGGGGTTATAACATGTTATAACTGACTTAAAACCGGCGGCCACAGCTGTAGGATACTGTAGGTGTGATTGATACTGTAGGTATGCTTGATACAGTGTATCATATCATACAGGAACTAGCAATGCCGGGCAGGCTGTACTGGTGAATGTTCTAGGCCGACCGGTACATGACTTGAGCATTCCCAGTATAATTCGGATGTGCTTAAGGGGTCCCCAACAAATATAACCTGGTTGGTGGTTTTATCCATCTTGAAAATATGAGTTTGCCAATGGGAAGGATGACATCCCATATATGAGATGGAAAATACAATTCCTGTTCCAAACCACCAACCAGTAACATATATTAAATTATTTCCTTAATCGAATTCCCGTGGTGGATTTCCATGATTTCCCCTTGGGAAAATTTCACAAATCACTCAACAAACCCAGGAGAAAGGACAGTCAATCCCCAGAACTCCAACAGGGCTGTCAAATGCAGCCACCTCTCGCTGCTGGGTAGTTTTTTGGCGGTGCCATGTATACATATATGTATATATATTTATATGTATATATATATATATGTATATACCAGATGGACTTGAACATGGGAAATAGTTTGGTCTGACCATTGGGTCGATGCCTCAAAATGGTACTTTTTCATGGGGGAATGTTTATCGTGATTATCGAAATTATGGGTACCCAGTTTTCATGTCGGACTTATGGGAATATAGCCATTTCTTAGCCATGATCAACCCATGAATCTACAGTGAAAGGTCCTACCAGTTATTTTTTATGGTTAGAAATGGACATGGAAACCACGGCCACTCAAGCATTCACTCCTCAAACATCAACAGTCACATGGTATTTCTTCACTGACTTATGACTGACAAAAATCATCCATGTGTTTTTTTAAGGGTTTTCCGTGGGTTTTCCGTTATAAACCATCCAGCTGTTGGTGATCAACCCAGCAACTGGGTGTTTCCATAAATATAAATGGGGGTAATCCAAAATTTATTCTGGAAAATCCTATTGAAATGGATGATTTAGGGGTACCTCCATTTTAAGAAACCTCCAACTTCTAAGATACTCACTGGCCTGCACAGCCACACAGCGCACCACGCTGGGCTTAACAAACGTGGCCACGAAGCTTAGACCTCGTCGGATCGGGCTGAACATAGCTATGGGTATAGCAACATAGCTATGGTGCAGATGGCCCACTTAATGGTATTGATGGTGGTTAATTCACCTATTAATGGTGGTTACTTCACCTATTAATGGTGGTTTTCCATGTTTTTTTTGTATTGATGAGGATAACAGGAATTACATCATAAAGAACATGATAATGTTAATGATAATCAATGATAGTGAATGTAATCAATGAATGATAATCAATGATAATCAATGATAGTAAATGTTGATGATCATCAACTGATTGATGTTCATGAACATGATAATCAACAATGATAGTGATTATGTACAGTTATCCGCTTTGGGATTTTTAAACACCACCATTTTGCTGGTGCTAACTGTTTTTTAATTCCATGATATTCCATTCTCCTTGTTGAATGGGCATCTTGGCCTCTTGTGGTTCGTATCACCGTACGTCGATGAAAAAAACCAGCTGCCAGGCTGACATGATTTTCCTCTGGAGCCACCAGCCACCTGGTGCAGCCCTGCTATCATCCACTGTATTCCCAAGTTCACAGAGGAACAATTTTTCACAATGTTTGGTTAAATCCCCTTGGTTAAATCCCTAGTGAAAAATCCCAACCTGGTTACTGTATCCCATTTTTGTGAAATCTCTCCTTTTGATGTTTCATCATCTCCATGTATCCATCAAACAATCACGTATGTGTTCCGCAACGTTTCCATCGCTTTCCCCCATGGGAAAAATGCAAAAAAACTATGTAAACGTTCCCTATGATTGACTAGTTGCACCCCAGATTTTCAAAGTTCTCCAGATACCCTCTGGTAATGACTAATATAGCTATTGAAAATGGCCATTTAGTGAGTTTTCGCATGAAAAAATTGTGGATCTATAGTTCTGTAAACGTTTACCAGGCCGGGAAATTCCCAATTATATCCCCTATAAATCCCTATAAATCCCCATGGTATCCCTATAAATCCCTATAAATCTCCATTAAAATGGCACCTCAACTGGGGCTATCCTGACCAACCCCAATGGCAGCCTCCGGGGGAACATCGGCTTTGCGAGCACTTGGGCACCCAAGTGCCGTCCAAGGGCATCAGACCCACCGCATCCATCATGAAGAGCTGGGCAGGAAGGTAATAATACCATTTAATAACTTTAAATAACATGGGGTTGATAACCATATGGTAATCATAATAACATATTAATTAATGTTAGTTGGTTATTAATGTTTTTGCCATCCATCATGTTATAACCATATGTTAAGCATTTAGATAACGGTTAATGATGGTTAATAATTTTCATTAACATATTATAACCATAATATGGTTAACCATTAATATACGTTAATAATTGAAAAAAAAATGATTTCCTGGACATAATTTTGAAAATGACCATAGAAAATAGTTGATTTACCTATTGAAAATGGTGATTTAGCTATTGAAAATGGTGGTTTACCTATTGAAAACGATGATTTACCTATAGAAAATAGTTGATTTACCTATTGAAAATGGTGATTTACCTATATACACACAATATTTTCTGGTTGGTGGTGCAATAACCATCTTGAAAAATGATGGAGTGAAAGTCAATGGAAAGGATGACATCCCATATATGAAATGGAAAATAAAATTCATGTTTGAAACCACCAACCAGTTTTCAGAATTTTGGACATTTCTGCCCAATCCTGGCTGGGTGGTGGTTTGAACCTACCCCTCTGAAAAATCATGGAGTGAAAGTCAGTTGGGATGATGACATTCCCAACTGAATGGAAAATTATGAAATTCCATGGTTCCAGTCACCACCAACGAGCTGGTTCTCATAGTTATGTCATCCCAGAGATGGAAAATCCGACGGCTGATCTAACCAGTATGGCTCCGCCATAAACCCTTGCCATTGGAAGGACGTGTAGTGCAACGAAAACTTTCATGGTGATGTATCAGTTACCATCCTTCATTGACTTCTGCAAAAGTCAACACAAGTGGAATATTTTGCAACATGCCATATTCCTGGTACACTTAGGTAAAACAAGCGAGGTTCAAAACTAACCACCAAACATTTTTCGCGGACCTACCCTCTAAGGCCTGGTTTAAGACCAACTTGTTCTGTAAACACTCGCAGGATGGAAACAAAAAACATGGATTACTATTGAGTTTGACAACATATGTTCCAATTTTTAAGCCCCATTCACCCACCATAAGTATCCGACTAGTATTCAAGTTAAGGGTAAGAATACTTCACTTTACTATCTGGTTGGTGGTATACCTACCCCTCTGAAAAATCATGGAGTTCGTCAGTTGGGATGATGACATTCCCAATATAAGAAAATATAAAAAAACATGTTCCAAACCACCAACCAGTCATGTTATATCATGTTATATCTCCCATAAACACCAACTAAAAAATGTTCCAAACCACGAATCAGATAGACCAAAATCTACATAGTTTTACCGCGCCTTCTCCGGTTTCAGCTCTTTCTGGCATTCCAGATCTGCAAAGAGTTTCACACCAGTGATGCCTGTCCGCAGCCAGGTTGAATGGCTATCCGTCGGTATTTCTTGCAACCTGGGAACCATTGGCATGGGATTTGAAAAAAAAGCATGTTATCCCAACCCAATGGTTACTATCATTGGGATAATGTATATAATAACACTTGGGATATGATAAAAACATGATCCCTATATAGTACGCACACGGGTCATCAAGAACAAATTCCAAGACCTACAATCTCCAAATCAGGCAGCTTTCGTGCTGATTTGATCCAAATCGGGAAAAAACACATTAGACAAAGATGGTCAAATGGTATTACCCTCTGGTAATTTAACATAGCTTTTGAAAATGGCTATTTATAGTTGATTTTCCCATTAAACATGGTGATTTTCCATAGCTATGTTAATTTACCAGAGGGTAATTGATTTGGATTAAATGATCTTTGTCTATTTTTTGTCTATTCATTAATTAATGAGTTTTGGCATTAAGATTAATTGATGAGTTTCGGGAAACTTCGATGATCTTTGCAGATTCCCTGGAATTCCGAGTGACCGTCACGGACAGTCATGGGCCCATAGATTGGTTGGATATGACCCAACCAGACCGGGCTTTGAGACTCGTCATGGTCAAAGAATGATACCACCCTCTGGTAAACATACAAAAAGCTATTGAAAATGGTCAATATATAGTTGTTTTTCCTACTAAAAATATGGATTTTCCATAGTTTTTTGTATGTTTACCAGAGGGTATATGATCTGTATACATCCATCCCAGACTGGGAATCCAATCAGAATGGCGTAATCCAAATCATGATAAATCTGCATGCATCTAATCACTGGATTTGGCTGACCGTCCTCCAAGTTAGTCCAATCCAACTAACTTGACCATAGCACATATCCCATAGGATCCATGGTGCTGGTATATTAATGCTAACATTTGGGGTATATGGATGGTACATGTTACCATATATAGCAGCACTATGGATCCGTCATGGGTATATGTGTATCCTGGCCACACCAGGCCAACGCATCAAATTTGGGAAAATCCAATGGAGAAATAAAATGGGAAAATGGAGGAGATCCCCACTATTTGGGCTTTCCCAAATTGAATGAACAATGATAACCATCAAAAAAAAATGGAATTCCCGAATTATTCCAACAACAACATTTGGATCTCATTTGGATGTCGAAAAAGACAAACTAGATCATAGAAAAATGCCTTCTGTCATTGAGAAAGACAACCTAGAATTGAGTTTTTACATATGATATATGTAAACTACCACCTTTAGTTCACCTAGAAACTCTTATGTCATATGTAGCTGTGAGTCTGTTCATCCACAATGGTCCCATTTAGGTGAACTTATCTCCAGATAGATCACTGTAATGACCAGCCATTCTCAAAATTGCGGCTTCCCAGTGCTGTCTACCACCCCCTAAAAAAACAATTAAACAAAATCGAATTTGATAAAGCACTACTATAAAATAGTGTCATCAAAAATATTGAGTTCCATTTTTTTGGGATTAAACAAATCCTTCCGGTAATGAAACATAGGGATTTTTCCACTACAACCTCCATTGATTAGCCATTTATAGGGCTTACCATAGATCAAATTTCGTCAGAGGGGAAAACTCTGCTATTTAATCATTTAATCCTGGTTGGTTGATGGGGATTTTCCTATTGGATTAGAACCCACAAGATATCAAGGGTAGTTGTTTATCCCCAAACTAATCATCAACCAACAGGGGTAGATCGCAGCCACTCATTTCCACTTTCCCATGACTTCGATCATTTCCCCACCCTCCTCCGTTCACCACGCGTGTCTCCCAGCCACCACGCCTCGCGCCATGCGATCCTCGATACGACCATTGCAACCGAAGCCGTTGCGTTCGTTCACCTCAGCTGAGTCCCATATGTTCTACCTGTCATTGGATAGGAACCCCCAAGCAGATTCGAAGAAGTGTCAATTTATCATCATTTTGTCACTGTTTTTAGATTTTAATCCGAATTTACCAAATTCGATCATACCTACGACGATCTGGACATGGGTTTGTTGGGGGGAAGAAACGTTCGAACAAATAACAGCTCTGGCGGATGGCAAAATTCATAGCGCCGAGATCTGGTCCGTAATGAATCCTAACTTGTAATGGTTCCGAATTATAAACCCAGTTTCTCCCAGCATGTGTTTCATAGCAAATCTTCTTATATAAATGATCTTAAAATGATTCTAAACGATCTTAAATGTATGTCACGATCCAATCTCATCCTAAGAGTTTCCGTTCATCCAAATGGAGGTTTCCTAAGTCATCCGGGTACCCCTAGTTATCATTTATATAAGTATAGCTACAGTAGATGGACAAACTATTCAAACCCTGCAACACGCAATATGTTGAACCCCCGCACCCCCAAATCTCAATGTTTCAGCGCGCGTGTTACCAAAAGTGATGTTAGGGGATGTTAGGGGTTTATTTTCTTTCGTCCATTGGGGCTAATCCACTTCAGGTTACATTAACATTGAACTTTAGGAGCGAGGGGGTTGTGCAGGATAGAAGGGGTTTGAATATGTCGTCCATCTACGGTACGAACTGGGGTGTGCGGCATGCCGCACATCCCAGTTGCTACTGTCTCGCTCTGTGGCGTTTTCACATTTTTTGGTTTCCAAACTCTGTTATGGAAACATCATCCTGCATGCTGCTGATCTTATTCCAAACTGCACAAAACATTGGTTTTCCTATTCCCTAATTCACAACTTATTCCAAAATGCGCAAAGGCGCAAAGCATTGTGTTTTCAGAGGTAAACCCTGCATGTCTCTTTCGTCCCATTTTTTACTATTCCCTAATTCACGGCTAATTCGTTTGACGTGGCCCTGCCAATGGATTTTGCAACCTGAACAGCATGAGACAGCTCCTAATAAAAAAGGAACAATTTTCTTTCAAAAAGTAGCAGCAAGTCACAAATGACAAAGCCACGTCAAACGAATTAGTCGTGAATTAGGGAAAAGGAAAAAATGGGACGAGAGTGCAGTAAGTTGTGAATTAGGGAAAAGGAAGAAATGGGACGGGAGACAGGCAGGAGGCATTTACTTGTGAAAAGCCAATGTCTCGCACGGTTTGGAGTAAGATCAGCAGCATGCAGAGTGATGTTTCCATAAGAGAGTTTGGAGACCAAACGATGTAAAAACATCAGAGAGCGAGACGTTAGGATGTTCCATTTATAAACCATCTAGTGCGCTTGGGGTACCCTCATCTGGACCCCCCATATTTATATATATATATAAATATAAATATCACCAACAAATCTTGATCCTGGAAATCTTGAGAAATCTTGATAGAAACCAAGAAATCTTGGCTCGGAAAGCTCCAAATCCTTCTCTGTATCCAACTTCGCCAGGACACAAAGAAGCCAGTCTCGAAACCCTGCGACCTGTGGAGTCAGGTGGCCGTGCGTTGCGCGGTGGAATCCCCATAGATATTACGATTGGATGGGCCAGCGACGTCCGATTTAAACCACCAAAAGGATGGATGAAACCCTATAAATAATGGGATTAACATGGATTAACCACCTATCAACTGGTTTAACCACCTATTATTGGATTTGTTTAAGGGAGCAAAAACCACAGAAAAAACCCATGATCTTCATGGCAAAAACCATAGTTTCCTCTAGATGTTCCCTTGCACCAATCCATTGATACTAGATAAGTATTGTTATTGATACTAACTATAATCATGTATTTTAGATATTACATGATATTACGATGATTACTAGATAATTATTGCTTAATTATTTATTATTACTAGCTTGGAATATTATTAGATACCAGCTATATCCGTGGGGATTCATTGGTTGTCTACTAACATATTATTAGATACCAACTATTGGTATTATGATATAGTTGGTATCATATTATTGAATGATGATTATTGTTATCATGGGGATTCATACCCAAGGTATTGGAGTCATTACTAGATAATCATCGTTACTGAATGATTTTGATACCAATATATCAACTATATACCATGATAAATGAATGTCGTTGATACCAACTATATACCATGATATACCATGATAGTTGGGGGATAAGCCACTATAATCTGTTGCACAAATGGTAGCGATTAATAGTTGGTCCATGTTTGTCAATCGATGCAGATGCGGCGAAATGGTTATGGTGTGCAAAGAGTTGGTTGAGAATCCAGCCCCCGAACCATATCATAGTTCCCCTATATAAATAGGCCTCTACCAATCTATCAGTACATTATATATATATATATACATATATAGACGCGAGAGAGAGAGAGAGAGAGAGAGAGAGAGATCCATTACATTCCACTAGGGCTTAGCTATTTAAAGTTAGAAAGGAGCTGATACTATCGCAACATGCAATTTTAACCTCGGAACCATAAACCTTGGTTGATTGATTAGGGTGGCTACCCTGCTAACGTGATGCCATCTGCTACTGAGGTAATACCCTCAAGAAAACCGGCCAGGGGTGCATTCATCTGAGTTGGACATTAACGTGGCTACCTTGGTGACTAAACTAAATCAGGTGACAATGCTGATTTCATTGTGTTGCGTAAGATGGCATGAGGTATACAGCAATGTTTGCGATCATGAAAATGCCAAACCTCACCCCAAAATCTATCAAGATGCGCGAACTTCACAGGGGATTTGAACTGTGCATCCCCGTGGGGTCTTTCATACCCACGATACCTGGGATGCAGGAATCCCTTGCCCAATAGGGGATCTTGTTGCTTGCTTCTATCTCATTCATATACAATATCCCATTCAATGTACAAGATCAAGCAACAATATATTATTTAATGAGATAGAACCAAGCAACAATTGTTGGATCATTCATCAAATATGGATTTATTATACAATACCAACAATTCTCCCCATTTGATGCTTAAATCCACCGTGTTCAACCACTGTTCAGTGGAAAAGATTTCGCAGTTCCTTTTCGTACACCGCAACACCTACGGGCGCGCACCGCATTAAAGCGGCCGCACTGTTTCTGAGTCGCTGCCGGGGCGGAAGCTCCCTTCAATGCCGATGTCGTGGTGTTTGTCGGTTGAATCTCCGGTGATGTTGGTGATTTCAAATAAGCTCAGTAAATTGATCTGATAAAAAGTCATATCATAATGTACATGTTACATATGCATATATATATATATATATATGTTACCTGTATCTACGTATATATATATGTATTATAACAAATATATATAAATATAATTAAATATATATATATATATGTGTGTGTGTGCGCGCGAAGTGTATTTTCCTGGGAACTTAAATCTTTCTTTCCCATCAACAACCAGCTAAAAGTGAGGCTTGGGGATGCTGAGGCGACTTGGTTTCCCTTCAAACTCATGGAGAGATTGGCATCCGGAGCGCGAGTGAAAATCCGATAGAATCCCCCACAATCAATTCTCCAGCCACTTTAGCATCTTTTTACCAAGGGAATCAGATTCAAATTGCCACCACATCTTCTAGGCTCTGAAGATAGCTAAGCCAACTCGCCCAAAACTGTGCATGTGGGCCGCAGTGATCAAATGTTGAACCGTGAGCAACCCCAAGCTATTCAGCGAGGTCTAGAGGTCGAAGTTTCACCTTGATGTCACAAAATATACTATATACTATATATTGTATTTTGCTTCAATTTGTCCTAGCCATATGATGCAATATGGGTGTGTCTGAAAATGATGATTGACCATTGGAATGTGTGATACCTGATTTTCAGACAAAATCAAGTACGTACAACTACTAAAGTGATACAACTCATATTGTTGTTTGCTTCCCTTCCTCTGTTTCTTGGTCACTTGTCTCCTTTATAGCGGTCCTTTCTCCATCATTTGTTCTGTTCATGTTTGCCTTACCCTGCCGCACTTCCTTCACTGACCTCTTCTGGTCCCCAGTTTCCTTTCTATTTGAAGGTTTCAATAAATGGGATTAACCCCAAATCATGCAATGAAATAGGATTTTCCATCATAAACCATCCAGATATTGGGGTACCCCCGTTGATGGAAACCACCATTTGGCCTGCTCTCTGTTCCGAATTCCGACCCTTTGGTGATTGACATGGGCAAAATGTTACAACGTCTATAGCTGGCCGGTGGAAGGCGGGATTTCCATCGTGGGAAATTCACAATTTCCATTCCACCAGCTCGTAAAACCCATCATTCTGCAGATCATTTACTCTCTGGTAAACGTTTACTATGGAAAATAACCATTTTTGATGGGTAAATCAACTATAAATGGCCATGTTCAATAGCTTATTATGTTAAATTACCATAGGGTAAGCATCATTCTGCAGATCAAATCCTGGCATCTCTGCATATCACCACTTTTGCGCAAGGCCTGGGCTGTTGCTCACGTGTGCACACGGCTTAACTCCTGAGCGACCTCTACACATCACTAAGAAAAATGTGGACGGCGAGAGCGAGATGAATACCCGAGAGCAAGAGTCATCTTCCAACTTCTGTGGCTGGTATTGTTTCTGTTGAGAAGGATTCCCCTAACCCCCCATGGTTTATCATAAGTTTGCCGTTTGCACATTGAAAAAAAAACATATTTGGGATTATTTGAGTTATTTGGGGGTATCCTCCATTTTCAGACACACTCTTTTGATGATTTGTGTTGTTTGTTTTTTACCAGGAAAACTCACACACACAGCGTGGTCTTCCGTGAAAAACTCTGTTTCACCCTTTTTCACCCACAGCAGTTTTGGATCACTCGATGGGACTGCTGGGTCTGTTTTTTTTTTGACAAAGGTAGGATCATCTCAGCTAGCAAGCGGGTTATAACCCCAGTTCGTTCAGTAGGATAAATGGTAAATAGAGGCAATGTCCAGTTCTGGGGTGAACTAACCCACTGAACCGATTCCTGGGATGAGCCACCAAGTATTCATCAAAGATGCCAACTGCATCTGCATTTTCGTGAAACTCTGATAGCTGGGTCTAGACTTCGAGATCCACCAGATCCACTAGATCCAACGTGTGTCGGTGTCTGAACATGGACTATACCTTTAAACAGCCATCTTCATCCGGGAAAATAATGATCAACCACTGGATTGTGTTCTTCCTCTAAATTTCAAACCCCAATAGGTCCAATAGCCAAACAGTAGCACTGCGAGTAGCTGTGCCATGGATTTTCGGCCCCTGGTCATCCACTGCCGAATCCAAACTGAACATGGGTTGACATCATCACTGACTATCTCCTTTCCCGAAATTCATAAAAGTTCTCCATGAAGTGACCCGGCTTTCAAACCACATGGTACACCCAACCCATGAGCGGACCCCAGCTTGACTGCAAACGTTCACCGTGAAGACCCGGTGGCTATGCGTCCTGAGTGGGAGTCGTTTCAACCAGCAAACAGCACATATTCAGTCAAAGAATTTGGCACATCTTGACAACCACTGAAACTTGAGGGCAAGCAAGGGCGGACGAAAGGTAGTGTAGTGGGAGAGGAAAACGCTGCGCCCCTTTTGTTCAGCGCTGGCAGGAGATGTCACAGTAGAGGCACACCCTCCATGAGGGAGATGTCCCTGTAGCCCAGCATAATTGGTATGTTTCAGCTTCAGTAACGGTTGCTGCAAGGGGTCTTCAAAAGTAGTTTTAAATAAAGAGAGAGGGACGCCACCAGGGCCCCATTTATGCAGTGTTTTGTGTTGTTTTTGTTAATGTAATTTGTGTTTATTTCTAATTCTACTCATATTTGTTGTTTTTGATTTTTCTACGTTGTTTATATTGCTTTGTTTCTATTGCGTTGTTACCTATTGTATGTTCAATTTGGTTCTGGAAAGTTCATATAGAATAGCATAATAGGGGTGGAGATAGGGCTCATACCCTTGGTTCTACATTGTCTGTTCTTTTCCAGAAACGGATTACAAATACACCACTGGCAAGTAGCAAATTCGATATGTGTATCATCATATGAACATGTAACATCTATATCTATATATATACACAATTGTGTTACACTAACAAAAAATGATCAATGAGAAAAGCTAAGCAAATCTCATAGTCCATGTTGAACAAGTGCCCGCACCATTTAAATTTGTTCATGCAACTGTATTACTATTGCTTAGATTTGGTGGTTTCTACCAGGAAAAAACCTAAAGTACAGCCTTGCAACATCATGAGAAATGCAGGTAATTGTAGTTGCAAAGGGTACATCAGAGATTGAAACCGTACAGGGCTCAAGTTTTGTCCCAAGATTTTCATTGGCTCTACTAAGTCTTGCAAAAAAGTGCAAACTTCATCACGAACTAATAGTGATCATGAAAAGGCATGGGGTAAATCACTCTTCTCATGGTCAATTGTTGACCTCAGATTTTCCTCGACCTGTTTCCCAATTTCATGGACAGTTTTCCCAGCATCAGCTGAGTGTGAAGCAGCAACTGCCAGGTAGGCATCATCGATGTATTGACATGCATGGGTGGCTGGAGCAAGGGCATCTGATCCTTCCCTTGCTGCACAAAGTAGGCAAGATTGAACCAGCAAAACCAAGAGCGCTATCTTGTGTAAGATGGATCCCTTGCGGGAACCCGTCAAAGTACGGGTGTTTTTGGTCTTTCCCGGAGGCCCAGAGAGAATAGTTGCATTTTCGTACATACTAGTCTGAACATTAGCAGCCTGTGAAGAGAACCGTTCAACATACCGGTAACCCTTGACTCCTTGACCCAGCTTTTGCGAAGTTGTCCAACTGGTCACGAGCTGAAATCGAGTCCCAATCTCACCATACGGGTAGACCGGCCAACTAGCAGCCTCCAGCGGCTCTGGGCCCGAACTGCTTTGGCATGCTCCGTTGCAGCAGGTGAGATGAAGCCAAGGATCCTTGCAGGCCAAAAACAACCATGGCTCAGGGTGCCTGTGGTGTTAACTGCAATCGGGGCCCTCATCGATGGGATGTTTCCGACAGTGATCATTTGCCCCCGTTGCGCCAATTCCTCCATAAGCGGGGGCTCTTCGTACCCCATAGACTTGGCAGCTTCGTCTTTATCTGCTGCCACAAATGTAATCTTTTCTCTTCCTCCTGTACGGACAACAGTCCCTGACGTGCAATTTGGCCCAGCAAATACTCTCTTTGGGCGGTAATCTTCGTCTTGATATGATTTCAGTTCCAGGCCCCTTTTTCTTGTGAGTGGGTCTGGAGAATCCGAGATTGCCGACACAGGCTTCAGCTCAGTCTGCCAAAAACAGGCAAAGTCTGGTGAAGGCTTGCTTGACATTATGTTCGGCTCTATCAGCCTCATCGGCCCCATCTGCCTCATCGGCTCCATTGGCCTCATCGGCGTCGTGGGCTTCATTAGCCTCATCGGCCTTGTTGGCCTTATTGTTTTACTTGTGGAAAAGCCCAGCACGCCCCGAAGGAGGCGGAATTTGTTGCGTCCATTTTGCGCCTATGTTTTGCTGTGCTTTCTTTTGATCAGCATTGATGCATAGCCTCTTGGCTTGCGATATGGCCTTCAAGTGTCGAGCATACCCGGCCCCCCCCATAATTGAAATCTAATACATAACTCCTAGAATTCTACGTTTTGGCCGGACTAGCCGGACTAGCCTTCCAATACCCCCTATGTGCTGAAGCACGGAGAACTATATGTTTCTTTACCTCAAAATCTCCAATCTTGTATACCAGCTGATGCTCTGTTTGGAACTTTCTCATTTATTCTGCATGTGTTTGATCATATTTTACCGATGAAACATCTACAAGCAGGATTATGCTGAATGGGCTTGCAGTTTTCTTCTTGGCTGCAGAACAAGGTGTTTGTGGAACTTTCGATCGAGCCTCCGCCTCTACTTTCCAAATCGCCGGTGCCGGCGTTGAAACTGCTTCACCACATCCATTAAATCTTCTTGTTCCACTTCGGGCCAATGCTTCTCGAGGAAAAAAAGTTCAGCGTAAGCCAACTGGAACCTTGGTCGATACTTCGAAGATCGATGAAGATGGATCATAATTCACCCTACATTACTACACCCTTAACATGCATGTCTATTGGACCCGCAAAACTTGTCATTTCTTAGCACTGAACATCATCAAACATCATTAAACCATTGTTGTTTGGAGGGGTGAACAAGTTTGAGTACACGTGGCATGCATGTTGTTGTCCATATCTCTTGATGGAACATCTCCACGTTTGATGACAAACTCCGTACAAGGTGGCCCCACCAAGTTATAACATGTTATAACTGGGTTTATGTTCACCCGATTTTCACTCGTTCAGCACATCTACAGCATCACAGACCATCGAATTATGGGCAAATGTTGACCAACCAAAGTTGCTATCTGAATCCCAGTAAATCGCAGTAAATCCGGTGAAATCATGTTATATCCCAATGCCAATCACCAGGAGAAATCCCAGTAAATTATGAAATCTCCGCAACTACCAAGTAAATCCCATGAAATCATCATCAAATCCCAGTAAACTCCATGACATCATCACTCAATCCACGAAATCACTTCTAGATCCCTGTAAATCCTAGTAGATCATCATTTCACCAGATGGAGGTCTGAGGAGTCATGAGGGTACATCCATTGCTAGGTCTTTCCATGAAAATTTTCACCAACCATTTTGATCCATTTTTGGAGATTTCCCATTGATGGAAACTCCCATACTGTGGATGGGCCAGCGAAATCCTAAAAACCACCAAATGGATGGTTGAAACATGTTGAAGCCCAAACAAAATTATGGGATGTTTACCACCGACCTATCAACTGGTGCAGGATTTCTCAACCATCCACCGGATGAATCGAGATGTTTGCTATAAAAAGGTCCTTGATCTCCCAAGGCACATGAGGAAATTGCTCAAGCGCCGCTCGCCGGAGGTGCGAATCAACACGTCCTGTTTTGAATGTCATCCGCTCCGCATCCGCGAAAGACATGGAGGTTGATAAATGGGACATCCGGTAGAAATGGAGGATGAAATAGGAAACATATAAGAAGATCCATTCTAAAAATCCGTTTTTCAATGTGAACATTCTCTATAAATGTTTGTAACAAATGGGAAAAATCATCGTCTATAAATGGACGTTCAAATGGGAAAAAACACCGAATCAAAAATGCTGGATTTGAGCAAGCAATCTTGTATTTTCAGAGGGTAACTCATGAACTAATGGGCGGGTTACCCTCTGGTAAACTAACATAACTATAGAAAATCACCATTTTGAATAGGTAAATCAACTATTTCTATGGTCCATTTTCCATAGCAAACTGTTAGTTTACCAGGCCGGGTACAGGTTAAAGTAGACCGGTATAACACATGTTAAGACAACACAGAATCGGAGCCGCATATCCTGCAATGTGGGGCCCCTGTTTACGATAGCGTTCAGTTGGCGAACATAACTTCAATTTCACGTTTGGGTTTATGATGCTTGTAACTATAGTATTCTAATGGGGTTTATAAAACAACTTAGCTATCTAGAGGGCCCCACATTATATATATATATACTAATCATATACATATTATATTAACTCATCCACTAACTGTAGTTATATTATGTTATATCTACCATAAACCAAGTGACTGGATCAGGAATGTCGCCGGTGAGCAAATGATGTTTGACCGTAGCGTCACCAATGTGCCGTGGATCTAACCTCATGTGGATGCACTCTGAGTGGTGGGAACTCGAGAAAGTCACGAAACTGGAAGATATGTTGGGGATACGTTGAGGATATATATGGTTGTATATTGTTAAAAATATAGTTATATATATGTTATATATATATATAGTTATAATATATCTATATACACATAGTTATATATAATATATACTTATGTGTATATATATATATATAAATATTGTTATATATAATAAAAACATATAATATAATTATATAATTATGAATATGTGTATGTGTATATAGATATATAATCATATAGTATTATATATAACTACGTATATACAATAGGTAATCCGAGCCTATACATCATGACATTTTTGGATGACTGTAACCCAATACACTCGCATATAACCGACAATTTGTTTTTCAGATCTCCAGTTTCGTGCACTTTCTGCGGTCCATAATTTTGAGAAATGCCCAGCACTTCCTACCCGGTTGGTGGTTTCAACCCCTCTGAAAAATATTAGTCAATGGGAAGGATTATCCCATATATTATGGAAAATGTTTGACACCACCAACCAGCTACCCTTCGGTAAACCAACATAGATGTGGAAAAAAAATCCATGGCTTTCATGATCTACAAATGGTGGCGTTCATCGGCCTTTTTGCATTTGTTTACAGGATGGGAATATGGGAACAACGTCAACCACCAAGCAGGGACTGTACAGATGCATTGCATCTCTTGGAGTGCAGTAACTAACCACAGTAACTAACCACAGTTTGGCATACCCAGAGGTGGCTAGTGGTAGCTAGTGGTTAGTTGCTGGTGTTCCAAGAATACTAAGTCTTACTAATAAGTAGACCCTATCCATCTGGCCACCAATAAACCACCGACCAAGGCGGCCAATCTTAGATACCCTTCAAACAAAAACAAGCTGTTTTGTATGGCCATTTATATATAGCACGCGATTACAGCACTAAACATCCAAGTTTAAACATGTTTTAATAAGCAAAGAAGGAAAAACAAAAAAACATCCCCACGTGGGCCGCGATTAGTTTCGATGTCGCAGCAACTCTCCACTCTGAACTTTTTCGGCGATGCCACGACATGCTCTCACCACATCAGATCTTCCGCCATAGCTCAAGCAAACGTTCAGGGTCAGTCCAGTGCATGAAGAGGACATCTCCTCGACAGCTGATGCAGCTGCCTGCTTTTAGGCGGCTGCCCTATTGGCCTAGGGACATCCAGAGCTGTAAAAGTACAGCACTTAGTATAGCTAAATATAGAACTATAGATACATATAGGTTAAATATAGGTTAAATATAGATTGAATATAGGTTAAATATACGTAAGGTAGGCAATTAAATAGGATAGACTGGTCTAGAATGATCTAGAATGCCCATGTTATTCATAAATTGACAGCCCGCACCTATGGTTCTCGGAGGAACAGGGCTCTTACAAGCTATGCCGCAATGCCAAGGAATTGCTCTTAGCTGCTAGGCTGCGGTTAGTTCGAAAAGCTTGAATGAACAAATGAATGCGCCATCAAAATCATCAAAAACAACAACAAATGCATATGGTGTTTGTCTAAAATTGGGGTACCCTAAATGTTCATGATTCATCATCATCTTCAGAATCAAACAAGTCAACCCCAACTTTCAAACACACCCAAATCATATGGTTGTGAAAATTAATCTCACCATATCTCCAATATGGTTGTTTATGAATATGTTAAATCCACATAACTTTGCTGCTCAGGAAAAATCCCAGTAAGTCCTCCATCCCATTGAGTCCCATATTAATAATGGTTGGTTATAGTTGTTGATGGGATCTTTCCATATTATATAAAACTAACCAGCCAATAGTAATATATAACAACATTACTATATTAATCAACATTATATTATTATTACTCTTATTTATGAAACATATATATATATCACAATAATAGTAATAATAATGATGGTAGTAATAATATTCATGATAAGAATAATACTGGTGTTAACAACAATAATAACAATAATAATAGTAAATAACTATATTGTCAATATACATATTCAAAATGGTAAGCCAACAAGAAGTGATTGAAACATGTTGCACTTTTATATATATATATATATTGCTTGGTTGCATATACCCTCTGGTAAAATAACATAACTATGGACAATCACTACTTTCAGTAGGAAAATAAACTATAAATGGGTCATTTTCAATAGCCATGCTAGTTTACCGGAGGGTAGTTACCCATTTTGTTGTTCAGTCGCACCCCAGGCGATCTCGCTCCTCCAGGCTCGCAACAGCTGCTTTGACATCCTGAGATAAAGGGCTTCAGACCCCAGACCCATCGTGGGCTTACTTCATTTTAAAATATGAATATGAACAAATATATTCAACTATATCTATGTACATGTTGCATGTGTATATACATATATTTAGATGCATATATATATTATATGATGATATCATACGCATTCAATATATCCATGAGATCCATATAGAAATACATCAATTTGTGACCATGAATTCCTTTCCTCAACAACAGTGCAAGGATCAGGGCAGGGGGAATCACAATGGTGACACTTCAATAACCGTCAAAAATCCCTGGATTTTCTTTATCTGGGCAATAACTGGTTGGATATACTGTTAATAATGGTTAATATATGGTTATTATATGGTTAGTGATTGTTAATAATCCTCTGGTTGGTGGTTTCAACCTACCCCTCTGAAAAATATGAGTTCGTCAGTTGGGATGATGACATTCCCAATCTATGGGAAAATAAAAAAAATGTTCCAAACCACCAACCAATTATCCAAACATCAGATTTTCACATCTATAGACTATGGACATTCAGTTCAACGATGAACAGCCTGCGAACATCTGGGGAAAACCGCTCCGGATCGTTTCATCCGCGATCCAACGAGGATCCGCTGGCAATGGCTCGGAGTCCGAGGCCAGAAATCGAACACGGCAGTTGTGATTCATGGCGTGCTCTCCAAGACGCGGAACTTCCTTAAGAGCCGCCGCTACGGTGAGACATGGTGGTTGGCGAAATGAACACCTCTATAACTATCATCATCATCATCATTATCATCATCATCATCAATATCAATATCAATAATATCATCAGCATCAACATGCTGCTTCAACACACATCATCAATGCTTTTTGTTTATATTTATATTTTGTTATTTTAAGATCAACCAACTTAAATTAGGAAAACATAGGAAAACAACATCATAAGCAAATGTTATCCAAGATTTGCTCTTATCATATAAACAAACATCATTAATTATAATCATCGCCCACTCCCACCATGACGCTGATAGGAACAGCTCCATCATCGCCTCGGCGAAAGATGTGGAGGCAATTTTACACCACCCGCAACTCCGAAAATTCGGCTGTTTTTCGGCGGTTTATGGCCTCTGACAATGTGATGACCTTTTATTAGTTATAACTGATTTTAACTGGGATTATACATTCTATAGATGGGGTTATAAGTAGTTATAACTGGTAAAAGGCCATAACTGTGACACTTTATAATTATCCCGGCAAGAGACCCCAAGCAGATCAAACAGTGTGGGGGAGTGGGAGGATTATCCTTAATGATAATCATTTTTTTTCTGTACTTGTGGAAAATTGCACATTTAAAGATCATGTGATCAATGATGATTTACCCTTCAACATGGTGATTTTCCACATAGCTACGTTAAATAACCAGAGGGTAAAATGACAGCAAATGCTGTGGTCTCCTGATGCAACATCATCAATGACTGGTACAGTACTCAGTAGTTGTGGTCACCCTGCCGTATGCAAAATCATGCGTGGCATGACCCGTCCATATCCACCCGTTTTATCTACTTTCCAGTAAATGAACGTGCCGGGAAGAAAAAGAAAAACACATTTGCAAAATCAATACCTGTAAAACAGGCTATCAGGCTATTGTGTGTGTATTTGCATACTTTTTTTTTTACGCGTGGTATACATAGCCATATAAGCAACGAGGGATCCAACACTGTTCACCTGGATTTTTTTTGTCTTCAATCTTCGAGGGATGATTAAATCACTTAAAAAAAAAACAACTGTTCACTGACAAAAGCACTATATAACTATATATATATGTATATATATATATATATATGTTATACCGATACCCCAAGATTTTGCTTTAAATCATGTATAAGTCCTGATCATGTCCCAAATGTTGGCATCATTTATCAGTCCTATCAGTTATATCATACACTTTTACTAGTTTTTAAACAATAAATTTGAATGGTCAGTGAAACATAAAAACGATAGATATATTGATGCTGAATGGATCTACACATACTGTGGATGGTTGCGAATTCCTGCACCACCTGGGATGGTAGAAAACCTAAATAAATAATGGGATGGGATAAACCACCTATTAACTAGTGCAGGATTTCGCTGGCCCATCCGTCCAGTATTTCCTATGATCTTCCGAATTCCACCATCTACACATTAAGACATAAGCTACAGCTAGTGGAGCCCCCAAACGTGATGTGAACGTTGGTTTTTGTTAGCCCCGTGAATACTATAGTTACAATTGTACCATAAACCCAACCGTTATTGAAGTTATTTGCACCAACTTAGCTATCTAACGGGGGCCCCACATTGCAGTGGAGGTTTGAAGCCGGAGGTTTCCAAAGTCATGAAGGTACCCTCAATTCACCTAGACTTGGCGATCTCCAAGGGGATCCCACAATGACTGAAGAAATAAATGTATAACACACACCATAAAAAACACCCATGAATATATTGTACCATTGAGTTATATCTATCTATATCTGTTATATCATCCACCTATCCTGGCTTCAAGCCATAAATAAGATGATATCCCCAGTTTAGTAACTGAGCAAAATGCTTCAGGCATGAAAACGTTACACCGAAAAAAGCCACGGTGAAATGTCATGTTCTGTCATGGTGCAAGGTGCTGCCGTTTCCATGTTTCCATGTGATGTTTCTTCGTTTATAAACCATTCAGTGTGAGGCCCCAGTTCGATAGCGTTCAGTTGGTGCAAATAACTCCAATTTCACTATGGTTTATGGTATTCATAACTATAGTTACTGGGGCTTATAAACCAACAAACATCACTGGGGGGGCCTCACATTGTAACTAGTTCGTAATATAACTATACCATACAACCAACAGTGAGTTATTGGAGAAGTTGGAGTTATGTGGCCCCTATTTTCGCGATCCCTAACTGCAACAGTTGTGGCTCTTAACAGTTATGAATGGGATTCTAACTCCTATAAAACTGAGGTTCTTATATTATACATATTGTATATGTTTCATTATTTTTACTATTATTATACTATTATCATTATTATTATATTATCATTGTATATATATATATATCATATAGTATATATATTTATATAATATTCATATATATGTATAGTTATATATATAATAGAATATATATATATATATATATGTATATTTTATATATATATATATGTATTATATTATCTTATATTTTTTATATTATATATATACATATATATAAATATTATATTATATAAATATTATATTATATATATATTATTATTATATATATTATTATTATTATTATTATTATTATTATTATTATTATTATTATTATTATTATTATATATATATATATATATCATTAGAATCCGATTTAAAGCTGATAAGGGGCCATCACTGAACTTAGCTGGTGGGTTATCCTCTCGGTTCGTTGGGACCCGCCTGGACCTCCTTCTCCTCGCGCTTCCAATTCTCCGTGGAGAAGGCGAAGACTGTGAGGAACTCGATGCCCAGGTCTGAACACCACAGGATGAACTCACGCAGCTTCTCACCACCAGCTCCTTGGATGTTTGCCATGGTTTCGAGGATTTCATGGGATTTTTTATATAGGCTTTACTGGGATTTCATAGGCTTTAATGGGATTTCCATGGTGACTTAATGGTATTCAATTGGATTCAATGGGATTTAGTGGGACATCAGGGGATTTTTACAACCGAACCTTTTTTTTGTGCAGGCCAGAGATTACTTTTATGGCTATATAGAATACCATGGGATTTTAAGCCCATGTTTGTTGGGATATGGAGCCTCTATAACTATGGCTTTAAGATGTTTTAATCATGTCATAATACGTTATATCGACTGATGCAACGGTGCAAATCCGGTGGCAAAAATGATGAGACTTGACAATTAGTTGCGTTTAGGTCTTTACATGTCAGTGGGGCAACAAATCAGGTTAGATATGAAAGTAATGGAAATATAGGGATTCTAGTCGGAAAACATTCACAAGCAAAAAACGGGAAATACTTGGACCAAGTGATGAAGGAATATCAACAAGAACCGCTTGCGAAGTGTACTCACTAGCAAGTTAGATTCCAAAAGTACAGTAATGGGTTCTTGTAGTTTCAACCTCCATGATTGCTGAAGCAACAATTCCCGAAATACACACCGCTCAGAAACGGACTTTTTCGAAAATGCCTCGAATAAGACATCTCAAAGCCACATAAACACCTGGTTCCACAGGTTCAAGGCCCAAGTCTCTATGCCCGCTCAGGGAATCTCCATATTTCTGTCTGCCAAATCGTCGATTCCCATCCATGATCACTGCCACATGCCTGATTCTTGTTCACCATTTGCGACCAGGAGCCCTTGAAAAATAAAACATGTATTTTCAAGAGTTTCCATCATTCATACAGTGGCGGACCGGCAAGAAAGAATATGATAGAATATGGAACAAAACATAGATCTGCTTAATGCAATTATACTGAAGAAATGTACAAAACATATCATAACATAAACATGCATCACAGAATAATTATCAATCACTAGGATATTCCATTCATGATGCCTGGATTACACCGGCCCATGGATTTCCCAAATCTAATGTGCAAATCATCTTCCAAACACAATTGTCGGAGGTTCCATCTGGAATTTGAGGGATGTAACCACTACAAGCTGGGTTTTTTTCCTAGCTAAGTTTGTTTCTAAACCCCTTGGTGATCTTTGTGTATCTTCTTCCCATACAACTAGACGACGAATGGCCCGAGAGCGTAGAGGAGCAGGGTCTTCTCTTGTTAGTATGGAGACACCATATTAAAAACAATATATTAAAGATGTGATATATGCAGTCGAGAAGAGGAGTATTAAGACAAAATAGCAGAAGTGCAAGACAATAGTTTGCATCGCAAACACTTTTACACACAAAAACTTTTACACACAGACGCTTTTACATACAGACCCTTTTACGCACAGACCCTTTCACACACAAAGTTTTTACCCACAGAAGCTTTTACATACAGAAGCTTTTACACACATACGCTTTCACACAGATGCTTTTACACACAGACACTTTTACACTGACACTTTTACACACAAAGCTTTTACCCACAGAAGCTTTTACATACAGAAGCTTTTACAAACATACGCTTTTACACAGATGCTTTTA
>Ga0126342_10001263_pt1 | contig 34630 bp, 35 predicted proteins | sample Cyp1metagenome_FD_92528 | JGI IMG/M metagenome (GOLD analysis project Ga0126342, IMG submission 92528) | Coral microbial communities from Lord Howe Island, Old Settlement Bay, Australia - Cyphastrea 1 metagenome | ecosystem: Host-associated > Invertebrates > Cnidaria > Coral ...
CAAGAAGAACAAGAAGGACAAGAAAAACAAGAATAACAAGAAGAACAAGAAACAGAACAAGAACAAAAACAGTCAGAAGAACAAAAACAGTTAGAAGAGCAAGAACAACAGCACAACAGCGACAACAACGACGACAACAACAACCACAGCAACAGCAACAACAACAACAAGAATTAGTCATGTCCTTCCCCGAACAATGCGCCATCTCACCTAGTTGACCAATGTGATATCTTTGTGAGAACTTAGACAACCTCACAGTCGTCCGCATTTTTTGAGTTTTCCACCACATAGATTGATCCTAGATGATCCTAGATGAAATTGCTCCGCAACATCCACTAGTCAATCATCATTGTCCTTATTGTTAAGTGCCATTTGGTGCTTTAGCCCATTTTCAGACCCAAAGTCATAATGTTTTCGACGTTGCAGGAGCACGGCTGAGTGCGAGGCGCCGTCTTCAGAGGGGTTACCAGCAATGTTTTTGTTGAAGATCGCCAAAAGTTGTAGCAGTTGGGTTCAAAGTAAACGATCCTCAAAAACTGGATCAAATTTATATGGTTGGTGTGCTTTAAGAGTAAAAATATGTAAAACTAAGACAAATCAACTAATGAACAGGCAGATGACCTGGCCCATGGTGTGGGTTTAGTTGGCGCCTCTCTGTTTGGAGCCAAGTCTGTGCGAAGCTGCTGGCAATCCCGTCCATGTAAGTGATGTCCCTCTCCCCCGTCATTGAGTCGTACGCTACCGTCCCCATTGGTGGACAGTAACAAACAGCAAACCAGTCACAGCAGTTGTTGGGATGACTCACACTGATTCTGAAATTCTCGAAATTTGGAAGGTCCAAACATCACCAAACATTAAAAATATGAAAACATACACATCGATTTTGGGTACACCAAACAAAATATCTTGTACCAAACATCACCATGTACCAATTTTGACGATGTTTTCTGGCATGGTTTTCTGGGTCGTCCCAATTTTCTCGCCTCGAGTTTCAACGTGCAGGTGGACCCGTGTGGAGCTCCTGAAGTGCAGTGATGGACTAGTGAAACTTGTGAAACTTGAGCCCAGACCTTGCCAAAGCTAAGATGAAGGGCAGATAATCATAAGTTAATAAGGTTTAATAAACTTCATAAACGATATTCGGATCTTGAAGTATCTTGTTCACTATCATTTTCAATCCGAATAAACCAATGGACGAAAACAAAAAAAAACGCGAAGTGCTCAAAACTTCTCCGTGAGAAGTCACGCTTCCATCTTGCAGAGCTGTGGCAGCTTGGGGCAACCGTCTTGACACTGCGCAGCAGCGCCCACTTTTTATGCTAAAGCTGCTAAGGTAAGTGGGTATGTGTCAAACGTGGCATACCCAGGAGTGGATTAATGGCCTGACACGTGACGAATGCCCGCATGCTCTCCCGATCTCCGCTTTGCTCCACCATCTTCCAGTGTTGAGCATGGAGTCCTGGCCTTGAAAAAAGGCCGACACTAGCGGAAGAAAACCTGGACAAGAGGTGCGAAGAAACTTGTAAAATAAGTTTCAGGATGGAAGTTTATCCCAAGTCCTTCAAGTCCTTCAAGTCCTTCAAGACCAATCAAAGTCGCCTATCAATTTGTTGCTGCGCCTTGTGCCCCGGACGGCTCGAGGACCGATGATCTAAAACAATCGTTGTTAAGGGAGGTCATGGTATATGACTGCATGGTTTTAAAGATAGCCAGACGAAAAGCAGCCAACTGGTCCCATCCCAACCTCTACTGATCTTTGCTAAGCATGAAGTCCGAACCTGAGCAGGGTTGAACTTGTGACTAACCTTCAGTGAACTCGCCACCACTTGGACATCTGCCAGACATTGGGTGGCTACAGCTGTCAGCCAGCTACCCACAAGGTACATTGATGGATCATGCCGTAGATGTGACGTGATATGAATGGCCCTACCACTTCAATCAATGGAAGTGTTCTTGGCCCAATTGAGCTTTCACTGAAATTGAGCTTTCACTGAAACTTTCATCCATCTTTTTAGTTCCAGCAAAGTCAACCTGATTGCCTGAGGGTCGAAGGTCTGCCAGGTGTTGTGGTTCCAAATGCGCCATGGCGTTTTGCTCTGCAGAGTTCAGTGGGACTCAGAAGATTGGATGTGGGACTCGCAGCGAAAAAAAACCTGGCATTCCTCTTAAAGAAATGTCGAAAACAGTGTCCAATCCTTGGTGTTCCCCCCCAAAAAAATTGAGACTCACCAGGTGTTGCACCCATGAAATGGGCTTCTCGGGACCCATGAAAAACCTCCCAACTCGTCCTTCGCTTCCCAGAGGTTAGTTATGGCAACTGGACAGTCTGCACCTGACTGATTTGCCATCCATGTGTTGCGCAGAGCCGGATCCAGTTGATGAGCAGATGAAGCAGCTGATTTTGGAAGAGATCTTCAGCTCTGTCGCAATAAAAGCCCCCCATGGTCGTGGCGCTTGAGTCTCTTGAGCTTTTAAACAAGCGACCCTGAGTTGTTTTTGCATTTTTGAGCTGTACAGCAAGTTCGCGCAGTGCTGACGTCTTCCGGACGTCTTGATAGCTTTGGAACTCATTACGCCCAGATGCGATCCTGAACCCCAGTCCAGAAGATTCCAATTGGCTGGCGATGGATACGCCGTGGCAGCTGTCAGCAAGCTTTACATCGCTGCGGAGATGCTTGGTCCAAGTATGTCCAAGTGTTATCTCCTGGTGTCTCAGACCATTCTTGGGGCGTCAAGTGACTTCTTTGTAAATATGGGGGTGAAATAGGGGTACCATGGGGTACCCCTAAATCATCCATTTTAACAGGAGTTTCCATTATATAAACATATATAAACCATCCAGCTATTGGGGTACCCCCATTTGTGGAAACCTCCATATAGTTGTATCATGTTGTATCATATGTTGCATCTATTGATTTTGTCACGGTGAAATCAAGTGAAATGGGCTGGAAATGGGGGTTGCTGCTGGTGGTTTGAACACCTGACGATTATGCCATGGTTGATGTCCAGCGCTTCCGGCTGCCCTACAAGTTGTCCACGAAATGTCGTCACTCTGATGAAGTTGAACGAATCTCAAACTTGATGTGGTTCCAAGCTCCGAAAATGCATTTGAAAAATTGTTCAATCTCTACATGTCTTCATGACATGAATGACGAACATATACTTGGTGTTATTTGTTCATGTTGGGTCGTTGGGATGTGCCGCATGGCTCCACCTCGTGGATTTTTCACTCAGGATAGACCAGGCATTGGATGAAGAGCTAGTTCCTTGACTGGGAATGGAAAGACCCACATGCTGTTTGGAGATATTTGGATGAATGCTTGTGGATGATATATTTGGAAATATTCGGATGAACGGTTATCTAACATGAATATATTATATATTATATTTAAATATCATTAAATATCCCTATGTTTCCAATGAACAGATCCATCACCAATTCTTTCTGGGCTGGTGATTATTGTAAGAGGTATGCCTGGGGATCATCATCATCGACAACTGGCAGCCATGCCTTCGTGTTACGGGTGGCACATCGTCCCATAAAAACGTGGATGATGACACCCTTAAGCAAGATTTGTAAATGCGGATGGCACAAATATATAATTCAATCATGGTTTCGATGTTGAGATTTGAAGGGCTTCTGACGGCTTCTGACGGTACAATTCCAGTTTGTTTTGGACAAAAATAATGACTGCCAAACAGCCAACCAGATTTGATTTTCTAGATTTGGAGAGTGGTTCATCAGAAACAATAACCAGTTAACCGGATTGATTGTGTCTTAGATCCAGAAAGGATCCATGCTTTCCTCCGAGGTTCGATGACCCCTGCTTCGCTGCTGCTTCGCTGCTTCCCCGTTTTGGCGCTGGACCCAAGTCATGCCATGTCAACGAGCGTATTCGGCGCTCGGCTGAAAGCACTCCAGGCTGAAACGAAGATGTCAGCCGCGTGTGGCATGCATTTCAAAGAGAAACCCTTGTGAAAAATTGCAAAGCAGCAGCAGAACCTTAGCCGAAAGTCTTGACGCCGAAAAACTACTTTGAAGGGAAGTCTATGAATTGTTTTGATCGCAGGGGGACCTTCCCCATCCCTTTTTTTTTGCTCTAAAGCTTCCCCCGTGCAGTTGGCTACACAGTGGTCCCATGAGCAAACTTGAGAATTGCAGTGCCCAAAGCCCAAAAAGTCAGTTCCTTAGCTTGCAAACGATCCCACGCCATCAGAGTACCTAAGTCTAACATGTTTAACCCAAAATCCAAAAAGAAATATTTTGAAACTCCCATGTCTCTTGTGGTGGTCCTCCTTTTGGGGGGCCTGACAACACGCTTTGCATGGCATGGATGAGTTCCTACATCCTCCCGTGCTTCCGCTGGGCTGTGGCCCATGTTTGCATCCAATTTTTGGCAAAGGTGAAGCACAACCATGGCACAAAAAGCCAATGACATATGGCAGCTGTTCAACCGACCGCGGAAAAAGATCTGAAAAAAAACAGATTTCTTTGCCCCGGACGCTTTTCCACCCATTGTTATCTTGACTTTGGAGACACTTGGTAGCAAGACATGCTGCCCCACTGCTGTGCAATACAGACCGGTCACCCGTCCATTCCAAAGTTGCGGGCCGCGTGAGAGACCCCTGATGAACCCCCGCAGTCACCGCGGCAGCATCATCCTTGGATGCTCTCGAGAGAAGGCCATCATCCGAACATAGCAATCCAGCTTCGTTGAAACGGTGCCGTGCAAAGCTTCCATGAGAATTCAGAGAGTTTTGCCTCTGAGCAGAAGCAGTACAAAGAGCGGACATAAGCCATCAACATAAGATAGATCCAATGTGGGTATTGGTCACGTCAGACCAATGAGGCCGCAGATCTATTGGTCACTTCAGACCCTCCAACCCACTTCACCAGTGTGAACCATCCAACTCTTGGGCTGCAAAATGCTCGACCCACACATGCTCAATGGGCAGGATCCTGTTGAGAAGCCTTCTCACTTGAGAGTCGCCTGGAATTTGACGGACGGCAGCGACCTCCAATCTGAACTGACACCCTAAGCCTTCTAAGCCCCTCCATGCTGAAAGTTAGTGTCAAGATTTTGTCAAAGCGTTTTTACTGAGGCCACGCTTGCTGCCAGAAACCACAGACACTGGCAGATCATGCATCTTAGAACAGTATAGGTAAAAGACAGGAGATCTTCCTGAGTGATGGTCACAATCTGTTCCCATCGCAAAAAGCATCACTCAACAGATTTCAAGTCACCCCAGTTGCAGAATTCTGAGCACCCTGCCAGTGCTCACCCTTTGAGGCAGCTGCCAAAATTTCAGCAGGTCTTGAGGCGAGGCCCTTGATCCATGTGGCGCTTTGCCGGCTTCTGGGCTGCAGGAACTTTTGATTTTTAAAAGACAATAGATCATAATAGTATATACTGTATATAGTCTACAAGTATGGCAAAGGATCGAGTTGGCAGAGCCGACTCTCCTGAACCATCAGCCGTCTATGTCATACATATATATATACACAATGTTAATTATATTATATAATATCATATATTATATAATATTATATTGTATTAAATGAAATTATATACTATAATATAAAATATTATATATAGTATAGTATATATCATATGTTAAATATTATTTATTACATGTTATATGTTTTTTTATATATTATATAATTATATAATTATATAATTATATAATTATATAAAAGAAATATATTATATTATATTATATTATATTATATTATTATATATTATATTATTATATATTATATTATATTTTATTATATATTATATATCATTTAATATCATGTCATATGATGTTAAATTTTATTTTATGTTGTTATGTTATAATATATTTTGTATTTTATTATTTATTTTATTTTCTTTTAGATATTATATTGCGTTATATTATTTTAGTTTATATTATATTATATGTATATGATATTATATACATTGTATTATATTGTATTGTATAATATTATATTTTATTATACTATATTATATTATAATATTATATTATATATTATATTATTATCATATATAAACATATAATATTTCGTATTATAATATAATATAATATGTATATACATTATATTATTATTTTTTGTTTATATCATATTATATCATATTTTATATCATTATATTATAGTTTACTTTATTTTATTATCTTTATACAGAGGATGTGTTGCTGCCAGAATCTGCCTGAGAAGTTGCATGGGTATGTGTCACCGGGAAATGGTTTGATATCGGCACCAATGTGACACTTCAAAGCCTAAATTTCCAATGTGGAAATCCGACAATGGCGATGATCATGTTTTTTGATGCTTTTGGCAGGCCGAATCATCATGTACCAGCCATGTATTACAGTATTTGATTGTGGGTCTTATACAGTTATCGCCATCGCCGCATATCGCACCCACCATTATCATACAGGGATTCTTTAGTCAACCTTTTTACCACCATGGGTAGTCTGACGGCTTTGGATATTGACATGATGAAATTTGCAGGCCGCCTATGGATGGATTGGGGGCCTAAAGATGTCCTTGGGATGATGGATCCAGCTGTATCCCCAAACCACCAAGCATAGACTTCCAAAGACATCCTGTGAAGGTATTTGAGCCACTCAAACCCCAATTAGGGAGGATCCAAACCTATACATATTCTATACATATTCTAGCATTCTAGCGTTTTGTTTTAGGATGAACATCCATGTGCCAGCTATTTTGGTGTTCACCAGGGTCCCAGACTTTTGACCCAACCACCACCCAGCTTCACCCAGCTTCTCGCGGCTTTGCCGAGGACAGCACCAAGCCGAAGTTTCACTATCCAGAAAACCACGACCATCCGCTCCATCCGGACGAAGGGACAAGGATGAAGAGTTGGTCCATGGTCCAAAGTCCTGTGCGACTGGGAAGGAGTTGAGAATAGCAAGCCGAAGCAGCAAAATTCCAATGGTCTGCAGCTGTCCCAAGATGTTCAGAGGCCAACATCTCTGGAAACATCTCTGGACAGTTTCAGGCATTCGAGCTGTCCTGCCGTGAGGTCAGTAAGGTATGGTCATAGTAAGATCTCTAAGATCTCAGCCACTAAATCTACCCTTATCTCACTAGAAGAGGTTGAGTCCATCACATCATTTTTGCATGTCATATCAACCCATGTCTCCATGTTTTGGAGGGTTGGGGACATTTGGGCAGAACTGGTGGCGACTCCTTGTTGAGGGAGATTCGAAGGGGTCTTTGACAATGAACATGAGCTGCCTGTCGCAACACAGAGGCTTGACAAGATATATAAATCTGGAGGGTTCGACGGTTCGACCGCGACCGTTGCCAAATAGACCTTGATGCTTTGAGATCCGACCCGGCCTCTCAGCGCATTTAGCTCCTGGAAGTCAGGTGCCCGTAGCGATGTCTTGAGCAAAATCTGCTGAAAAACACGTTAAGTTTCCCCAAACAGCAAGTTCTAGTAGATCCTCACCATCCAATCCCATCCCCGCAAGAAGTGGTGTCAACTCGGCTTTTACACCTCATGGCCTGCCACCTAAAAGGCCATTCCGGAACCAGGGGCGTTCGCAGGCTATGCATGTGACTTTCAGCCAGGTGGAAGGCACCAGTTCCATGACTTGAAGTTTGCCACCTTGATCCCACCAGGCTGCTTGTTGGATCTGTGGCTTTCCCGGTCCCGCACGATGGGACGTGAATCTTGCGACCAGCGGGGGCTGAAACGCTTCACCCAGGGATGTGGACTGTGAGGAAACTGACTCAATGACCCACCAGCGAACCTAAAAAAGGGACACGCCTGGCTCATCCGGCTGAGGTTCGCCTTCAAAGTCTTGACTTTCTTCAAGAAAAGGGGTTGACCCACAGGTGTCGACCATGAGCCTCATCTTGTCCTAAATCTCGGTTGTCATTTGTGGCAGCTGAGAACTGGCAGCTGATTGTCAGAGGTTACAACTGGTCCGAATCATGTGGGTTTGTCTAAAGAAACGAGCACCCCTTAATCCATTGATTAATCACCAGATATTACCAGTTTCCCCATTAAAATTGCCATAACTGTGTGTTGAATCCCGCATTGACGCAGCCAGTGGCGTTTTGCCACCAGGTGGGTGAGCTGTTCCACCAACAGTTCCCCTGCACTTCTTGAACATCACTTTGGCTCTCCGGGTCAGAAGATGGTGGATGGTCATCCAAAGGCATTTATATATATAAAAGAAATTCAACATACAACCAAATGGTGCCCCAACAACTTTTGATGGCCAACACCCCCAAGAAGATGAAACCAAAGAGAGGCTGAGCATCAGATGCTCTTCAATGCAGCTGGAAAAATGCTGCTTGAGACCAGACTTGGTCACCATGCGTAGCAGCCGCGTGGCTGGAACTCATCTTGCCAAAAGATGCAACATTTTGGATTGACCTTGCGTGACCGCTACCAACCCCGACTGTGATCCTGCTCAAAGCAAGGGACTTCCCTGGATGCCTTTGAGCACCGATAGCTCTTGATAACCTTTTCCCACCAGCCTGCCCGGAAAATGCAACTTGATTCCAACATGTTCAACAGATTCAAGATCTAGTCAGCTAAAATCAAAACCCTTAGCATCCTGGACCGCTAAGTCCACCCAAATTTAACCAACCTTTGCTGCTCCAGTTGCAGATCGTCCTTGGTCGCCCGGGGGGGCGTAATTTTGCAGCACACGCGGCGGGCGCAGAAGGCGTGCCTCGCTTAAGCCCGGCGAGATCGTCGGCGACAGGCGAAGCTGGGGTCCCGCTCTGACCCTTGAAGGTGGTGATATTCAAGATGTCTCAAACAATGCCATTTCTGCTAGGAAAATCATCGGAAACCCAAGAAAATCCCGGTTCAATCCCTTGGTTTCAGGAGGGTATGGGTATGAGACCATGGATCATCCCAGCATGCTGACCTTGGAGGGACCGACTTAGCAATTGGAACTGGGGTGTCCCTTGGAGCGATATGGATGAAATCACTTGTGAAATCATGTGAGATACATAAAAGTGAATATGTTATAACCATGAAAAATCATGTGGATATATGTAATATGTATAGGTTATTACCACCATTATCCATGTGAGATATATGAAATCATATAGAGTATGTAAAATGGTCTAACTTGGTTATGACTAGGACAACCAGCATCAATCCATATCCTGGTCTATTGTAACTGGCCTATTGGGGATATATCAGACCGGGAATATATTGAGGTATAACATGATATGACCCAGTTGATAACCATCATTCCCATAGGACTACTACACGTAAACGTCCATTCTATCCCCAGAAAATGATTGGTTTCATGAGCAATCTTGCTGGTTTCGTCATGTTCACTGAATTTTGGTGATTGGATCCCCCAAATTTTGCTGGTCTCATCATCCCCATGTGCATTGCTGGAACCATGGATTTGGGGGTATCCAGCAGGTTGCCTCTGCTTCAGTGGAGCTGTGCGCGCGGCAAACTCCAAGGGTCGAGCCTTTTGGGCCTTGGCACAGGTGGGTGACCCCAGAAGTCACATGGACCATTAACAAATAGCCCTGTTGATTGGTTGTAGTAACCCACAGTAACCCTGAAAAAAGGTAGAACAGTGGTTTATCATTAGTTTAGCATGAATTTATATGTCATTCTTTTTGCGGCTGCTACAGTATAATATGATATCATAAAGTATATTTAAACAAATACATATATATATATATATAATACACTATTTGTGTTTATATGATATAAAATTGATATGATGATATGATATAATGTAATATAATAAAATACAATATAGTAAATTATCATATGATATAACAAATTATCATATGATATTATATTTTATAATATATAATATAATGTAGTTTAATTTAAATTAGTATATAATATAATATGATTTAATATAAATATAATATAGTATAATATAGTATAATCTAATACGATATGATATATATTATAATATAATGTAATATTTCATATTATATATAATATATAATATGTAATATATGATATATAATATATAATATTTAAAACATAATATATAATATATAATATATTATATATTATATATTATAATATATAATATATAATATAAATATCATATCTAGAGGGTCACTAACCGGTTTATTGAAGTTGAGCGGCGATGGTTACATAGTTACATCCCAAAATTCACACGTATGTTTCATGGCTCCCACAAGGAACCAACTCGGGAAGGAAACTGTTTTTTTGACTATACAAGGCAGGGATATAACAACATTCCACCCAGCCAAACTTCAAGACTTTGGAAAGCATAAGATTAATGATGTATGTTTGGTTGGCTATTGATGACGAAAAGGCATGTCCAGAAAAGAATATGTGTTATTCTGCAGGGATCAAAGAGTAGCCATCTACCATTATGAAGAGACATTTTGCCCAGCGTGGAGAACCCCTTTTGTTGACGAGGCTTTATTAGTCTAAAGTCGATATGCCATGTATATTATCATATATATATATACACATATCCATGTATTAATACATATGTACATATATATATACACACAATATATATATATATGCCTGGCCTTCCAGAGCCTTGACGGTGGATCCAAGGATACAGGGCCTGGAAGACAGCAGAACACAGGGTTTTTTTTGTTGTTATTGTGGGATGAACATGTTGGTTTCCTGCATTCCAAAATGTTCAACAAAAATATTGGAATTCTTTGAATTTGTTTTCCGACTTTCTTTGAATGCTTGTTAGAGCTTATTGTGTTTCAAATGATCCGATAGTCATGGCTTATTGCTTTCAATCACACTGTTCGTCCTCACCGTTGTGTTTTGAATTATTTGTTGACGAAATCTGTTTGAATCCCCACGTGTATTTGTCAAGTCCTCACATGCTTGTTGGTTGAGGTTGTTTCCTTCCCCGTTTGAGTCGAAAAAACACATTTTTTAGACCCTTTTTAGACGGGCCATGTATCTATCATTCATGATCTCTGTATATGAGGTTTTTTGTGCTGCTGAGTTTCACTCTGTGGTGCAGCCCTCAGCTAAGAGGGCAGGGAGGGCAGTTTTCAGCTTAGGGAAATCTCAACATGGCTCCGAAATACCAATGTTCAGTGGAAAAAAAAACTATAATGCAGGAAAATTGCATAAACCTACCATTTGGGGATGGTTTATACCATCTTTTTTTGGTGATGGTGCGGATGGTTTATTATTGGGTTTACCGAGTTAATCTGTAGATGGGTATGAATGGCAAAGCTTTGATTGCCAGCCATGTCAGATTGCAAACAGTAGCAGATTTGCCTGCAAAAGTCCAGAACACTTCTGGTTGGTGGTTTTCCGTATATTTGGAATAATCATCCCAACTGACTTTCATATTTTTTAGAGGGGTTGAAACCACCAACCAGGTTTGATTGGAGTTCGGAAACACGTTTTGGAGATGTACACCTGGCCTGCAGCAAAGCCTGGGACAAGTAGGGACCATTCCTTCAGCTCTTCCCTCATCAACCTGCTCAAATCATAGATTGAAAATTGGGTACCCGTAAATCCATCGATGAATCATAAGTGTCCCCCAAAAAATCATTAAAACTGCCAGTTGGTTTTTTTCCTGCAGCATCCTCCATTCTCAAACGCGCCCATATTGGGACACACAGAAGCCACTGCTTTGGCGAAGCTCAAATGTTTTTTTTTACATGGGGCATACGCCACACCCATTGGCGCCAAATCGATTGGTTGATCATGATTTCCCAGCTAAATATAGTTTTTTTATGATATCAAATGGCACAAATTAATTACCCTCTGGTAAACTGACATAACTATGGAAAATCACCATTTTTAATGGGAAAACTCACTGTAAATGGCCATTTTCAATAGCTATGTTAGTTTACCAGAGGGTATGACATCCTATTTCAGACAAAGCCTTCTTTTCACCCCTTGCATCTTTCCCTGCGCTTCAGGACACAATGGACGTCTTCATCTCAGGTGGATTCATGGCGTTGAACCAGATGATTTGGCCGCTCCCCTTGCAGGATCCCACTTGGACGATGAAAAAATCCCCAGAAACCATGCTTTAGGAGGGGATTTACACCTACGGGTTGGTGGTTTGGAACATGAATTTTATGATTTTCCATATATTGGGAATGTCATCATCCCAACTGACGAAGTCCATCATTTTTCAGAGGGGTAGGTATACCACCAACCAGCATATTTTTTGGGACCATAGAATGGGGTTGTTTAAAAAAAGGGGGATGGGATTGCTGAGCTGCGCAAGATATGAGCAATTCATAGCAATACTATACCTTTTCTTCGATCATGATAGTGGATCGACGTGCGGTGGATGGGTACTATTGGGGGAGCCCGCGACATGCACCAAATCACGTGTTGTTCTTGGAAAGCAGCCAATTGAACTGGCCCGAAATCAGTGTTTTTCCTGGTTCCAAATCAACTTTTTCCCAAGGCAAAATCAGAATCTTAGACACCCCAAATCAAGGTGTCCAACCAAAAATTGGGACTTTCCCAATCAAAAAATCGAGAATTCCCATATTCTCGGGGTGTTTTCTACCTCCAGCCGCAACAGGAGCCCCCGGTTTTGTTGGGCGGCTGGAGTCTTGGTGCTCGACCAGCCAGGCAGGAAAGCCAGGTTAGAAGCCAGTTGTAGATGAGAAAAACCCCAGATACATGTTGCTTAATGGAATAACTCAATCTTACACTGTCAAACTGGGGACTTCTCCAACAAAAATTGACACACATATATATATATATATAATACTATATATATATATATTTATGTATGTACATTATACTTTATATATTATATATTAACGGTGATAAAATGGACCCATGTACCAATTCAGAGTTGATGGTTTCAAAGATATTTGTTTAACATGTTTGACCCTTGAAGTAGCTTGATGATCTCCAATGTGGGTTTCTCTGATTTGATTTGATGTTTCTCTGATGTGATGTTTGGTGATGGTGTTTACATGTGCTTAGCCATTTAGAAGCAACGTGGGTTGATAGGTGTTCCCCTATCGTTGATCTCATTTTTCAGGTTTCTGCGACGCAAAGAAGTTGGATTTGAGATGATTTCATTGATTTACCCACATGATCCGATCAATTGGATTGAAATTGATTCCAGAGCTTCAAGAGGTTCAAGTTCACTAAGACAAATGGACCTATTGTATTCAAGTACATTTAGATGGAAATGGTAGAGCTCAAAGATGAAGTTCATGAGGATTGAGAATTCACCGATACTGCAACCTACTCCAACCAACAAAAACGGCAGACCTCACTAATAAAAGAAAAAAAGGAATGAAACTCACAAAAAATGGGGGTTCAATGCATTGTGGAAGAAATTCTGTGCTTGGAATGTCAGTTTCCCTGTGGGAAACCCGGTCGATTTTTCCATGGCAAGTCCCCGTCACCGCGAGGCATTTGGCCGAAGCACTTGAAAGAGCCGGATGTCTGGCGCGTGGCTTAGTGCTGGGATGTGATGGACCCTGACCCAGTGAGAGGCTCAAAATGTTGATGGATTTCGGTTTCAATTGAACCATCCGATTTTGAGGCTGCTTAAGAATTGAAGCATCCACTTTGGAGATTGTAGATTGACCATGAAGTATCATGAGGTTGGGTTCATTGCTTCAGAGAATATCTGGAAGGATTTGGGGACTTGGGGGTGGAAAAGGCATCATCAACGTCAACGTGTGGAGCAATGGGTTCCCCTCCCTTGCAGAAAAAAATATGGGATAGTCCCTGCACTTGGTAGAACCCCATGTCTTCCATGGCGATTCAAACTATGTAACATCTCCTCACTTATGTTTGCGATCATACTGCAATTTCGTCACCAGCTGCAAATGATCCATGAACATCAAACATATCCGATGTTTCATGAGTTTTCCAGATGTTTCCAGTGATTCTGTGGATGTTATCCCGCTTACCCTACAGTAAAATATAATAATAATTATTATATATATATATATTATAATTATATATATATGGAACATCCACATCATGTCTCATTTATTTGGGTTTCCCATGGTTTCCCGTATATCTATATGAGCTAGAGAAGACACACCTAAACAATATTAAGCAATAAGATAGAGCCTGCCTCATTGAACATCCAGCAACATCCACCATGTTTCATTTTGGTTTTTTCTTATATATCTAAGTAAGTTTACCCCATGGGTATTCCGCATGGCTTTCCCACGGCTTTCTCGTGGCCGAGCTTCGCGGTCTCTTCACCTTGGACGAGCGCCTCATCGCCGAGCGCGGAGGAAACTCCTCGACGCCGTCGATTGGGTCGGAGCTCAGTGCCTTCCACGTGGCGTTGAGAGGTGCCCCAGGGGTGGTTTGAAGGAGAAAAAGGTGGGAAAAGAAGGTCCAACCGGAATGACTGAAATACATTTAAATAGCCACTAAATCCTTGGAATATATGAATATAATTGAGTATATAATTATATAATATAATATATAGTTATATATCCATATTAGAGCAGCGTTTTTATTGAATTATGGCTTTTAGAGCTCAAAGGAACTCGACATATGGTCTGGAAGGCATTTGTGTAACATGTGTCAATCCCTCCGGCCCCCAACAATCTTTTTGGGGGGATTGGCCGGTGAAATGTAACAGAAAGCCCGTATGTGTCATATTGAAATCCTTTGTTTCCCTTGGACATGTCACCTTAAATCCTTCAATGTTGGTGGCACATAATTTGACGTAGTGAAATATAGTGAGATCATTTCTGATCCCCGATGGTTGCCGCCGGCCCTCCTCCAAGCCTGTGCCACTTGTAACAAACATCTCAGGTGAGGCAGGCAGTCGCTTTCGCTTGCGTGCACGCAGATCCTTGGACTTTGATGTGTGTGGGCAGTTGAACTAACATCCAGGGAGAAGTCAACCAACATATTTTGGCTTAAGCAGCAAGAAAGGATTAAACTTGCCCAACCAACAAAAATGACTTGACCAAGATTTTTTGGCCCAACCGACTACATGAGGTGATAGGAAGCTACCACACAGAGATGAACACACTACATTCATACATATGCATGCATGCATACATGCATGCATGCATGTATACATACATACATACATACATACATACGTACATACATACATACATACATACATACATAAATACATGTGTACATTATGTTTTAATATCCAAAAAGAAGGGGATCAGTGAATATGTGAAGCCCTGAAGCCACCATTAAAATAATCATGGAGAGACTCAACGTCGAATCCAGTAAACAGAAAAGATCATGAACGCATTCTGGGGCAGGCTTTATTTTTGCGGTCCTCTTTTTGGGCCCCATCCTACTTGGAAGCGATGACTGCATGCACTCGGAGATGGGGTGGAGCCAAGGATATCAATTCAACTGTCCACGATTCCAAGAACTTCAAATTGGGGGTGCCGGACCCAGTGTTGTCCAGTGGGCAGGCTGGGTTTCGCAATTGGAAGGTGCACACCAACTCCCCGTCCATTTTGTGTGACATTAAGCAGAAGAGAGTACAGGAGCGGAATTACCCAGCATCAGTTGGATACACGCCCACACAGTACCAACTATTACCAAGCTATGAGATGGATGGTTTTCCCGTACATTACACGCTTCTTACCAGGCGCAAGCTTTCCGGCCTTGGGAAGTCCAGCCTGGTCAGAATTTCCTGCTTTAGTGAGTTTTCACAGTTCCCCCAAATGGCAATTTCATGGGGAATTTCCGTGGTTTTAATCCATTGGAACTCTATGGAACTCGGGGTATCTCATTCACTTTAAATGTTTTGTTTCAAGAGATGGTTGTGCCACTGGAATGCAGGTGTCGACTACTTGCGCAGCTCTGCCAGTGATGTTCTCCTTCAACGAGCAGCAGCATTGACAGCTGAGGCCTTTCCTTGACCATCCAAGTCCAAACCCCTCATCGTTCTATACATTCTATACCCTCTGATTTTTCTGTGGACTATAGCAACATGCTAGCTACATTTACCCTGAACTTCTGAGTTCTCGTTTAACTGGCACCTTTGCAAAGTGCTCATTTTCCAAGGCTTTTTCGCAAAGTACTTTCAAAACTTGTTGATTGATCATGCCTCCATTCCCTGTGCATCATTAGATGGCTTACGTGGAAAAGGCTCAAGATGCTCACTAATGGTCACCTGGAAAAATATTGCTAATCAGCATATTATCAAACCATGCATCCATGATCACTTTTTTGGGGGGGAGCATCAGCGATTGATTTCACGCTTCAATGAGAATCGAATGGTGTTAACAAAAAAGCGTGATAAGTGCGTGAAAAACTCTGTTTTGGCGTGCAAATCAGTGAAACACCCGTGATTTTATGCTCACTTCCAAACTTCCAAGTGCGTGAAAATTGCAAGATTTCCTCATGCAACTCGCAGCCCATTCGCTCATAGCTCTCTAGTGCCACACCCCTTTACGGTACCGGTAATAGAACATGTGGTTGAAGAGTCCCTTGCGTAAAGCCCTCTGCTGAAGCGGAACATGAGGGTAATGGCAGGGTTCTTGTTAATCATCTACAGAGCTATGAGGTGATTTGTCTTCAAGTCAAGATGGCACTTTACAGTGACGCAGGCACTTTGTTCGAAAGTATATACTCGTTTCCCGTGGAAGGTCAGGGTTTATCCAAGTAGATTTCAATTTTATCCGAAAGCTACAGCCCGTTCCTCCTCAATACCAGTGCTACCTGGCCTGGTTTGGGAGAGTTACGCCCAGACATTGTAGGGTCGCACACAAGTACAGCCTGCCAGCCAATGATTCATTAAATATTTGAAATGGGCTATTTTGAAGGGAACATTGCCGCGTTGTGACGAGGTCTGCCAGCTGCTCCGCTGTGGCGAGGGACGGCATTTCGACCTGGGAGTTAGCCATTCCTGGGACATCAGTCAGCAGCTTCGCGGGCTGCCAGGTGGGCCGTGGTCGGCCAGTTTGGGCGTTGACATCAAATGAATACAGTAACCATCCCTAAGTCATCACAAAATGGATGGTAAATGATGGTATAAATAAACTATCCCCAAAGAGTAGGTTTCATGATTGGGTTGCCCACATTAATTAGACTATAGTAGATGTACTGGGTTTTACGGTTTACTGATGTGTTTTAATGTGTGCTTAATTCTTTTTTGCAAAATAAATCGTATTAGTTTGAAGTGTTCGAGCCATCGAAAATAGTAGGGAAAGCACGATTCTTGCGTGCGCACATCAGGTTAAATGAACTAGCCTTTATGGTCAATCGTGGTCCATATCTCCATGTAAGTTGCTTGAAGTCATGTTTTTGTTGGTTTCTTCTCCCTACTAAATCGAGGCTTTTTGGATGGTATTGACAACTTTCTTCTCAGTCATATCTACAGAATGTGTATAGATGCATATGATTTTTCATATATACATATATATATATATGAATATACAATACACATAGCATATCTATTCATACAGAGACGCACTAGAACGATATCAGAAACAAAAGCAAGACTGGTAACCATTACACTAATAATGTTTGTTCTTCATGAGTACAAGTACATATACATATATACCAACTATGTTTTGTTTGCCATTGCTAAATGACCCATTTGTCGATGATTTGCCCTTGTTTACCTAATAAAAATGATGTTTTACTGTTATCCATATCTATATAAAACTATACAAGATACACGTCTATTTGCATCTAATCTATCTATCTTTCTATTTGTCTATCTTATTATCTATCTACCTATGTATCTGTGATTATCTATTTATCTACCTACCTACCTATCTATCTATCTATCCATCCATCCATCTATCTACCTATCCATCCATCCATCTATCTACCTATCTACCTATCTACCTATCTACCTATCTACCTATCTATCTACCTACCTACCTATCCATCTATGCATCTATCCATCTATCCATCTATCCATCTATAAATAAATAAATAAATATATATATATATTATATATATATTACAATCCCTAGAATGGTTTGACCCCTCCTCCCTGCAAAACGCGCTCGCCCAGTCTCCAGGTTGGCGCGAGCGTCCCGTGTCGCCAAGTTCGCCTGGAAGACGATGCCTCGCAAGGGCGTGGTGACCGATGGTGGTTTGGGGTCGGCCGGTGGCTGCTGAATCGCAGGAAACATGTGGATCCATGTGCAGGAAACATAAGGAAAATATGAACCACTTTCTGGAAAACATATGGGAAAAATATGGAAAAACGATGATGATGATGATGATGATGATGGTGATGATGATGATGATGAAGATGAAGATGAACAATTGTTTATTTGGTGGTTTCGAGTATGTTTCTTTTCAACATCGTTCAACCAAAAAATGTGGTGATGATCCACATTGACAGGCATATTCCCCTTTGGTCAATAGTGGGTCATAGTCATAGCCTATGGTAAATTTGGGGATATTCTAAGCAAACAACGACATATCTATCAACCAACCAGTGTTTGATGGGATGGAAGAAGGTATTTTTTTCAAGGCTCAAATCACTTGGAATTGCCTAATGTTTTTCTTGTATGTTAAGGTTTGGATCATTCAATTCAGGTGGTTTTTATTAGCATCAATAAGTTGTTTTATTGCCAACCAGTCATTGCAATTGCCTTGGATGATCCTTGAAGGTTCAGCCAATTTTTCAGGCGCTGTGGAAAGTTCACTGATCTATGGAATGGACAGTTAGCCTAACTGGAATTTCAGATCCTCACGTGAGAAATTCAAGATATATCTGGTTGGTGGTAAATAGTATATAACCATAGTCATGACCATAACTGGACCAGAACTGGATTGGTGGTTTGGAACCATGGAATTTTATGATTTTCCATATATATTGGGAATGTCATCATCCCAACTGACGAGCTCATATTTTTCAGAGGGGTAGGTATACCACCAACCAGTATATTGTATCCAATTTTGACCAAAGAAAAATGACCAGGTAAATTGGGGCTTCATAGTTCCCATTGGCATTCCCTTTCTTTTTCGTTACTGCTGGCACACAACTGGGATTTCAAAAAAATATTTCAGCTACTAGAACGACTTCACCGCAACGTCACTGGAATAATGGTCCTGCCCAACATTTCAGGTTGGTGAATTTTGCTGTGTATTTTTTTCCCAGAACAACGGTTATACCCCCAATAATTTGGTATCGGTATCCCCCAATATACCCAAAACATGCCAATAAAGATAATAAAGACTCCCAGTTGGCAGGTTATACACCCTTCAGCAACCATGAACTATAAAGATATATCTACCATAACTAGGGTTGACCCTATTTGTTGAAATATCTTGAAGTTATAAAGCTACTTGGCAAACTATGGGGCACCACCACCTTATTCCCACCGCAGACCGAGAACACGCCTGAGCACTGAACGGCCGATCCAACGGCAGCTGCAACGGTTAAACGGCCAAGCGAATGGCCGGACGAACGGACATTATGCGTGCCATGTGAATGGAGAGAAGAATGGAAAAAGGTGAGTGAACCATGAAACATTGGGGATTCCATGGGATATTCGTGGGGATATTTCATGGAATGTGTTCACCTATGTCCAATCCGTTCCAATCCAATTTTCCTTTTTTGTTCCTAAATGGAAGTATATCATGTTCCTTGGCTTACTAGCATTTATCAGAATATAACATTGGAATGCAGTGGGGAAATATCATGGGGATATGATGCACCAGTGATTCTTGGGATTTCTTGGGTCTGGAAAATGGTATGGTCCCATCACATCCCCAAGATTTCAAATTTAGTAGGAACATCATGATGAGATGGTAAGATCCCATAAAACCCACAAATTTACTAGGAACCCCCAATGGTATGATCCCCATTCTTGATTTCATCAACCAGTGATTCTTGGGCCTGGATTTTGGGGGTTCCCCCGGTTCCTGTTGAGAAGAAAAAAGGGTTGGAACTCAGGGACTCTGAGGAACTGACGAGATGGTTGATGAAACGTTCTGAAAACGGAGCGGCAACTACCTTAAATGCATCCAAATGCGTGAAACCGTGGTTTATTGTGGTACACTGTACATAAAAACCATCCCATTGACCAAGCATTTGGGCTTTGTAGCACATCATCCCAGGGATATATTTTTCCCCAATAAACCTCTATGGGGGATGGTGGCATTGGATGAATCCCACAGTAGCGTATGAAAATTCCCTCCCATAAAAAGGCTTGTGACCGCTTTATATTGGAACATCGAAAGCTGTGTTTCCTGAATTCTTTGACACATCTCCGACCGGAACGCTGGACTGAAGTGACTGCGTGTCCTTGGACGCTGGATTTCTCAGATACATCGAAGCAGGATTCCAGGACAGTCAGCTTATTGGTGGTGCCAAAGTGTAGCTTCGATCCAGGGTTCATCAGTATTTTCCAAAACATGTACACATCCTCGAAATCAAACATAGCAAGTGGAAATCCCTCAAAGGATGAGTTTTTTCCCAGCTATAAACTTTGTATAACTTTGTAGAGGATTCTCCAGCCACATTTGATGACACCAGACTGTGTGGGTCTGTCGCTTCCCCCCCGGCCAAAGATGCCGGACTCTGCGACGACATTCCGCGACATGGTCCACCATGTTTGCGCCACAGAGACATTTTGGCGGTGACGATCCACCACGCTGTGTGCGAAGAGGTTGGGGAATTCTCAGCATGGGGATGCAACGAGATTTCATGCAATGGTTGAGGTAGCCTCTGGCAATCAAACGTTTTTGGCTGGGAATCACCTACAAATGGAGGTTTATAGCGCGGGTAAAATCATCTATAGCATATAGATGGCGGATTTTCCATTACCGTTTTTTCTTACTGTAGGTTATCAGTGGGGATCGTCCTTCCCATGAGATTTTGGGTTTGACCTCGACCTTAGATGGATTGAACTTGGAGTCCTCAATGCTTTAGTGATGAACTTAATCAATTATATTCGATATTGGGGAATCAGTTCTCAACGATCCAACTTTGAACTTCATCATTGACTTCACCAAGTTCTTGGCACTCAACGTCTACACTATATAAAGAATTATATATATTATATATATATGTGTGTGTACCTCTTGTGTATACATAGACATCTATATCATTCTTTAATGTTCTTTATATATTTACACATATACACAATGAAATTTGTAGTCAGTGTACGTCACCATTGCAGGATCTCATCGAGGATGTGTGACTCCATTCATGGCATCTCAGCGGGAAAGCCTCTGCGTGGACTGGGGGTCATATTCACTTGATTTGTTACTTTTATATACTTATATCACTATATATATATGTATATGTATAAATATGTGTATATATATACGTATGTTTGTGAAACATTATACGTATATAAGCCAATACTTTGGCTGACGAATGATTCATTGATGATATTGATGTTTGAGTGAACATGGTGATCATGTTGCAAGAAATCATCCACTAACAATCAACACCCATGCGGAAATTCTGGTTTACTATTGGATCCGTTTTTTTCGAGGTCCTATGATGTCCTATGCATCGTTTTTTCAATGGTAGCATTATATGTGATACAATCTTTATTTGTTAGTTTACGTTAATTTTACATATGATATCACATAATATTATTGTATTAGACATTGGTGGGATGTGATTATGCGGATGGTTGAAATCTATTGAAATGCACATCAAGCACTTTGGACAGATCAGATCTTTCAAACAGGTTCTCTGGCCACTGCTCACGTTGGAATTGGAAGTCCTGCAACTGCCTACATCATTATTGCGACAGTCCTCCATTTTTGGTATTCAGACCCCTGAGTGTTTTTCTCAGTCTCCCAAAAATGAGGGCATTGGGTTTTCCTAGTCAAAATATGTCAAAGGTGGGTGGTTTTGGATGATTTTTTGGGGTCCATCATATTTGGGCATCTTATATTTCTATGCATGTTGGGCAAACACCTGACATGAATGGAATTGAAAGATCTAAATCCATCTAATTCCTGGGATTTCTGTTGAAGCTGGGCAAAGATTTCAGGAAACTACCCATTTTTGGCCGCTAAGGTGCCCATGATGGGCAGCGTCGCGTCCTATGGCTTGTAGCTTGTCGGGCCAGCTGGACCAGAAATAGAAAAGTGAAAGATGATAACATTTTAGACAATTTGAAAAGGAAAGGAGACTTGACATAGGGAAAAAACGTACAATAAAGTCAATATCGTATATATATATACGTATATATATATACGTATATATGTATATATACATGTAAATCAATTTAAATAACATTGTTCTATCATATTATGGTATGACATTGCAAGACATGCAAAACAATCCACACAAATGTCTCATCTTACGTTTTGCTGTATTTCCAGAAACGTGGTAAAATGGGGCCCTCGTGGCGTGACTGTCTTTTTTGTTAGGTGTCATATGATTCAAACCAAGAACCATGGCTGGTCAATGCCAGGTCGACCGTAAACAAAATTAATTACTGGAAATAACCATATAATCACATGAAACCCCATGAAATATGCGCTACTGTAATGGTCTGATATGGTCTGATTCGTTGCAACTTACTGGCTCTTAGGTAGTCCCTCAATGGTTTTCCATCCGTGACGCAACGCTGAGGCATGGCCATGTTGCCGTGGTCACCGGAGGATCGCGTGGTTTGGGCAAAGGGATCGCCCTGGAGTTGGCATCGGCAGGCGCGGAACCCATCTCCAAGAAACAACATTTGTTTTTTCGAGCGGGATATTTCTAGTACAATAATAATGGTATATATAAATATGAACAAAAATACTACAACAATCAATTCAGGGAAGCCACATGGCACAGCTTCCCTATGGATCCAAGTACGTTCTAAACTAAGTATGTGTTTTGGTTTTATTTGTTGGGGTCAAATAGCAGTTCACGAGGTGTTTGGAGACCGTTTATGATGCATCCATAAGTCACAGACATGGATATGGTTGATACAGATATGATATGGAAAATTAAACCCTTGATATGTTATGATGCAAAATCATGTCTTGGTGAATTTGAATTCTTCAGAAATCCCAAAAAGGGGACAGTCAATTCAATTGGTCCATCTCATGTTTGTGAAGTTTGCCAACAAAAATTTATGACTCCGCTCCGCGGATCTGCAGGTTGCATTGTGTACATCACAGGTCGCTCCAGCGCGACCAAGCGTACCGAGGCATCGGTTTTTTTTCGTCATGGGGGGTACCCCAATAGGATGGTTTGTTTCAAAATTTGGATGATTTGGGGGTACCCCTAATTTAAGAAACCCTCATAAATATGCATTTGGTTACATAAACATAAACCATTTACAGGGGATGGTCATCGCCAATCCGAGAAGAAGCAGCACCACGGGCATGGCTTGGCTCTGGGAGCTTCTCTGAGCTAGAAAAACATGGGAGTTCGATATTAATCCATGGTTTCCGGGGGGTATCCCAAATAGATGATGATGATCCCTTAAATCAACGCTTGGGGCAGCAACCAGCTTGCAATGTTCTTCCCGCCACAGCTGTGCCTGATTTGAATTGGATGTGATTGCAACAGGGTGCCTCTACCATTGCTCCAGGGATATATCCCCGTATGTTTTTCATCTTTTTCCTCAAAAATGAACAGGATAGAGTGCGCTGAAAAACGATTGTTTGGGTTTCTTGTTGTGATCCACATCTACATTAATATGCCAAAGTTCCCTTTCAAAGTCTATTGTTGATTAATTAATTACATCTGTTGGCTAAATCACCATGTTTGTTGATTAGATCACCTTTCTTGTTGGTTAAATCATAAAATCACCGTTTTTGTTCGTGAAGCGACATTTTTGGTCGGTTCAATCCCAACTACTGTTGGTCAAATCCGCATTTGGTGTTCTCCCCCATCATTGCTTCTTAAATCTCTGAATCCCTGGATCTCCCTGGTTAAATGCTACCCCCATTATTGTTACCCAACTATTGTTGGATAAATCGGAACGACTTTGTTGGTTAAAATCCCCATTCTCGCAGGTTCAATCCCTGATTTACTGACTAAGTAGCAGCTTGTCCCGCTGCTACCAGTCTCGTAGGTGCTCCTATCGGGTTCTGTGGACGAGACGGCCGCACAAGCTTCCCGCAAGGGCGGAGCAGGCGCAAAAAAGTCATGCTGAACGGGGAAAATGTCGGAATCCAGCAACAAAATAGGGATGTTCTTAGCCAGATGAGTTGCACCAGGTTTCAGGCACTTCGTATGGTTTGCAGTTGCCACTTGCAAGGAGACAATCCGACCGGAAGAGACCCCTAGTGATAAGATGGTTTATATATATATACATAATATAGTTATAGTGTGTAGCCCCATCTAACTCACTTAGATATATTAACATATATATCAACAGAAACCTATCGAACCCTGAAGGCCAGCGGGCATCGTCCTGCAGTTGCGATGTCGGGCGCAATTGTGTGTCAGGTATCGCTGCCTATGTGGATCACACGTTGGATGGTGAAGTGCGAAAGTCAGATCCTCATTGGTTTTGTTTGGAAGGCGCGATGGGGGATGCATATCTGGTAATTATAGGTATAGATCGTATATAGATATATACCTGTTGGACAGATATTTTTTTGATCACTCACTCACTGAGCCAACATCACCTTGGTTCTCCAGAGACTCCAGAGACATTGCATTTCCAAGTCCGTAGTTGAAAGGATATCAGGGCGAGATCATGGAGTGCCAATCAATGCTTTTACAGTCAAGCGCAACATGTTGGATTCCCTAAGTTTTGTTTTTATATATGAAACTCCGATTTCAGGGTTTCTCATCTCACTTGCCTAACTGTGAAATTGCAGTTTGAATCACTATGGCAACATGTTTGCTGGTTACCCTCTGGTAAACTAACATAACTATTGAAAATGGCCATTTATAGTGGATTTTCACATGAAAAATGGTGATTTTCCATAGCTATGCTAGTTTACCAGAGGGTAAATCCCAATCTTTGGGTTTAGTGAAACCGTACCGAATCTCATTTTCCACCTGTTTCCTGGGGTCCTGGGGTCCTGGGGTCCTGGGGTCCTGGCTGAGGTTCGTCGATCTCTTGACGGAGCACCATGCAGACGGTTTGGACTTCTTGGTTGGAAGCTGATGGACTGGTTGGAAGCGGGATCCGGAAATTTGGATGAACATGGATGGATTTTTAGTATGAATCTCTGATATATTGTTTTACAATATATATATTATATATACATATGTATATATATATATGTATGTATACATATATGTACATATATATATATCATGATAGGTTTGCAGTATACAGTAATAAGTTGAATTGTTGGTGTGTTTGTATTTTTATTGTACAGTACATAATTTACGATTTTGCCTTGAGTTTTTGATGGGCGGTTTGTCATAAACTTTCCGCCCCGGCTCATATATCGTAAATTCGATTTATTTTAGGGCTATGGGTCGAAACATGTTGAAACCACCAACAAGTCTTTTTTTTTGGGTGTTTATGTTTCATTTTTTCCAGCTGCATCCTCAATCCTGGATATATTGGATGACGTATCGTTTTTTCGCCTTGACTCCGAGGTGAATAACGCCTTCTTCATGCCGAAACCGGATGGTCTCTTTTTCGCTACACCCCTGTGGCAGCAACCCTGCAGGCACCAAGACGCCAGTGCTGATGTTTTTTTCATCGGATGGTTCCCACAATCATGTTTGAAGTACGAATATGTACAACAAACATCATCAAACCAGCATGGTTTCTTCAGGACCGTCCAAGGTGTTGCTTCCCCTTTTTTTCCGTGGTATTCTTGTGGTTCAAGTTGCAAAAGAGGAGTTTGGACCGGACCTAGCGTCCAACGCTATCTCTCTCTCTCTCTCTCTCGTTGCAGACAGGTACCATGTGTTTGAAGAATATTGATTCTTGAGATCGTTCAGAGCCAGCAGATGCTGGTTTTCCGAAGATACATAGGATTATTGCAAAGAAGATGATGACGAATAAGAAGATGAAGGTTGACAGTGCTGATTCTGATTGTAATTGTTGACCATTCTGATGATGCGTTCCGTGATGCTCTCCTTTATCAGAGAGATGCCCTTCAAGGCAGAAAACCCCTTAGGACCTGGTCATCCGGAAGCACCCACCAAAGAAAAGTAGGAGATCAACTGGGACCATCAATTTGTGAAGATGTTAAGATTAAGCTCTTTTGCCAAGTGTGGATGTTCTTTTACGTATATATTGTGTGTTCACTGCGAGTACACAAGGGCGGCTTTCGGCTAGGTTTTTTTTGGGACTCTGCGGCGTGTCCACAAAATGTTTTTTTTCATTCTTTTTCATTCCAACCATTTCCAAGCTGTGGTTCCAATATGTTCCAGTGCTAGACAGTCGCCATCAAGACACTAGGGCTTCGCTGTTCTATCATTTTGGTGGCTCATGTATTTAGGTCAAAGTCCGAAAATAGGGTACCCCCAAAAAAATCCATGATGTTTGGAGGGTACACACCATGTTTGTTATTGTTGGTTTTACTTGTATGTGGTTATATATCCCACTATACCGCCATGATATCCGCATGGAACAGGCCAAAAAAAACCTAACTTTTATTGTTTGATGTGTTTGGAAGGCAAGCAGGTGGGTTTCCGCGGCCATATCACCAGAGTGAGAATTATATAACCGGAACGATTGCTGATTTCACATCGTGCAGGTTGCACTACGCATCAAGTAGTTTGAAAAGCTGCCCACATGGTGGGTTGAAGCTGGACCCTGGTTGTGTCTACGTGAATGATTTCAGTACATGTTATATAGTTGCTTTTTCTATTATATGCAGTATACATGCGTTCGGTATAAATATGGAGAATTGAAATGCTCGGCATGTTTTGTTGGAGGGTATCTAAAATTGACCACGGGCATGAATGAAAATGCGCCAAAGCTGCAGGCTCTTTGATGAGCAGTTCTGTATTGGAGCTCGAAATCATGTCGTTCTCACGCTGTCTCTCAGCCGCAAAGGGAAACAGGGCGAGAGGTGGGTAACAAGATAGCAGGTGAATCCCTGCCGTTTTAAGCTTTAACTTGTTGCTTAAGCAGCATGAGACAAAAAGGACAGGGGTAAAGCAATTTATTCTGCTGAAGAATGGGATTTCCTATGTTTTTTCTTGCAGTCCTGGTTTTCCTTGCCATGCAGTTTCTAACTTCGAGGCAATCCCCTCAAATCTGCTAGCTTGCGGCTTGGCCCAATCCATGGCTTGCAGTTTGGTTGTCATATTTCATCCCCTACCACCATCCAGATTTGGGGATCCAAAGATCATCATTGACTCTACTGTTTTTGTCGTTCCTAGGTGTTCAAGTAAAGCCATGTTGATGATTAGTTCGGGGTTATATACTACCCAAATATGAACCATTTTACTAGAATGGGGATCCTCCACCAGTAGATTTTTTTTTTTTCAGGTCCTGCAGGCAACTCCTTGAGAAGGCGCAGGGGACCGTGATCAGTGTAACTTGCTTCAGGTCGGACTGGTGATGTGGGATGGTGACCAAGAATGATATTTAGAAATCCCGAAATTTTGGCGACCCAAGAAATTGGTTGAAAGCATGCGAACACCTGTATGGTATGCCAAAATGTTTAAGAATGTTTGGATGAATAGATATGAATAGCCATAACCAGCTATGCCGACATGAACTAGAATTGTATCAGGCTGAGGTTATCCACAGCCATGTGATGAGACTTGCATTAAGCTTTGCCGTAAAACCTCTGGAGTCCTGAGAGCACTGAATGAATAAAAAAACTCAAGTCAAGATAAACATAGGAAATCTTTGGATGATCTTGGATGGTTACTTTAATTCTTACTCTAGTCTTTTGCCATAAACGGAGCAATAAACTTGATACCCACTTCTAATTTTACCTTTTGCATCCTTTTGTGAGTGTATCTCAAAATTCTTGTGAACAGTGAGACCGGAAACCCGTTTGCATGACTGTTTATCACCAATGATTTCCTCCCGCAAAATGAACTTGACTTTTTGGACACTAGAAGCTGATGCTGCTAGTTGCTGTTAAACATTAAAACCACCCCAGAATTTGGATGAATTTGGTAAAAGAATAAAGTGGTACACTTAATCTGTTCTTTTTTTGGGGAGGATTGCTATAAACTGAACATATACAAAGATATATAAAGCGGAATCCTCCATGAAAGTCATCTGGCATATTGAATATCTCAGAAACTTTAGGAAATGACTCAAGAAAGGAGATGGCGGATCCCCAATAGCTGGATGGTTTATACTGGAAAATCCATATAAATGAATGATTTATATAGGTGTACCCGCATTTGAGGAAACCTCGAAATAGCCATTTTAATTGGGAAAATGGATTATTAAGTCTAAAAGGTGTGGCTTTTGACTTAATTGTTCAGAGAAATCCACAATTTTGGGCAACTGTTCAGTGTTCAAGAATCCAATTTCCAGGGTCAATAGATATGTTAAGACTGCCATCCCCATGGTGTTCCAATTTGTTCATCTGGCCAAAGCGGTGGAATTGACAAACTGATCTGAGGTGAGTTCTGCTGGTTCCCAAGGCAACACCGAGGTTGGACTACAGCATGGGCAATTGGAGAAAATCTTACTATTACTATTTGATACGAATTGGCTCTTCTTCAAGATGCTGTTCAATATAGAAACCAATGATGTACATGGGCCACACCCATTTCAGGAAAATCCCCATTTGGAGATTTTATTTTAGATAATAGTCTGAAAACAGTCCCCGAGAATTGCTAGAGTAGATAATGGTTTCTACCAAAAAATATCATAGCCCGCAGATAAGACACGAAAAATGTCTTATTTTTTTTGTGAACATGCCAACATCGCACATTTGGCGGTGCCCAGATCGCAAGGGTTTAATTGATTTTGTTCACGATGCGAGAGGTCGACAATGGTCAACATGTCGAAATCACATGGATTATCCATTGATCATCTGATGGTACATGATGGCCATCCAAAATAGCTCTACCATCCTATACCAAACTCATGACATGCGCGGAAAACCTGTCTGATCTGTCTGGGGGATGGTTGCCTCCCTGTAGGTCTTTCCAGTATCCTACCATACCAACAAGGTGCGGTGCTCGTTGGTTAAGTGGGAGACACATGGAGACACGATATTTTTCGTTTGATGATGTTATTGTTATATAATATACAGTATACATATCTACGTATTGTCCTTCTATTGTTAATTGGTATCTGAGTTTCTAGTTTCTCACCGTGGAGCTCACTTCCAGTGCCTGACTTTTCCATCCTGTTTTCATTCCCGGATGGCTCCAAGTTGTGGGGATCTCCAGGCGTGCTACGATCGCATGATGTTGGCTCTGAGTCAGAAGCTTCCTAAGATTCCGATGCTGACCCTTTGGCCAGGCGCAACGGGGTAGGCTGTTGGGGTAAATATGGGGTGCCAACGGTGCCAACCCACATCAGTTGAGACATACGTTCCTACATCTACAACTATGGTAACTATGGTCTATGGTGAAGTATGACCACCATTAATATCATTAATCAGTTCATGTCCCACATTCATCCCAAGTGGATTGTCGATTGCTTCAGGTTCCGTTTCCACTGAGCGGATGGTGCTGGGGAAGCGGCGTTTCGAAGGCGATGCGATCAGGGAAAAAAGTCAGAGATTAGACGGAGGGTTATTATTGCAATGATCCGTGGAAAAGCGGGATTTGTTTCATTGAAAATGTTGAAAATATCCAGTCTGTGAGTGTCATTTTATTTACCCACTTCAATTTGACAGGTGTGGATTCAAGACGATTCAAGTGTCTCAACGTTGAATCAGCTGTCTTGCTACAGTACATAGGGTCCCTAAAAAGATAGTAAAGTTTTTCATCTTTTCCAGGATGTTATAGATGATGTTAGATATGATAGATGATGATAGATGATGATAGATGATGATAGATGATGATAGATGATGATAGATCATGATAGATCATGATAGATCATGATAGATCATGATAGATTATGATAGATCATGATAGATCATGATAGATCATGATAGATCATGATAGATGGTGATAGATGATGATAGATGATGATAGATGTTGTAGATGATGATAGATGATGATAGATGATGATAGATGATGATAGATGTTATAGATGATGATAGATGATGATAGATGATGATAGATGATGATAGATGTTGTAGATGATGATAGATCATGATAGATGACGATAGATGTTATAGATGATGTGTTCCCCATAGTTTCCAGGTTTCCAACTCTTCAACCCGCCGCTTGCGGGTTGCTACCGCCGCGCCAGGTTGGCTTTTGGATGCCGAAAGTCCCAGCTTCACGGGGAAAGCAGTGCTCTGTTTGGCACGGCTCAGTGTTGAAGCCAGAATGCGAATGAGTGGCAGGAGCCATGGTTGGGATGCTTAAAACCAATGGTGATTGGATGGCCTTATATATGGTAGGTACCTCCAATTTAGGATCCTGGAATGGCCAGGAGGAGTAGATACTTGGGATGCATAGAAAACCAATGGTGATTTAAGGGATGCATCAACTTAATGAGCACAAACAAAAATTGAGCATCTATTGAATCTATTGGTTTGGGAATTGGGGACATAGATGTCCCAAATTCCCATTGGTTGGTTGATGAAAATAGAAGGGTTTGAAGAAACCCCTTGAACCACAGGTAAATGATGATAGATGGTATACCAAACCGGCCCCTCTATTTCTACCAAAAGGACATGATTGGCGGGAGCCTCCGACATGGCCGGGGGTCATACTTATGAGGTTTTAATGGTGATTGTTCAGCATGAACAATTGGGATTTTGCCGACAAACATGGTGATATATGGTGATACATTGGTAATACTGGAATATCATTCATACAGGAATTAGATTACCGATTTAGATGGGTTAATGGAGTTCGTTAGCTTTAGTGAATCTTTGGGTTCGTGGATTATGAACAAAAACGCCATGGCCCATTCCAACAAAACCAGGGGAGGTTTGCCACTCAAATGACCCTTGGTCCATGGCCCACTTTACAGAACACCAGGGCCTCCCTGCCCGCAATTTTGAAGGTTTCCTGTAAATGTCCCTTAAACCAATTCCTGAAAATATGGGCTGCTTTTTGTAGCTGGACCCAAATGAAGTTCTGGCTTGATCTTCACATGTCAGACGGTCCTGGAGTTGCCGAAGATGCCATTGGATTTTTCCCTATTTTGTGAATCTACCATTGCTGATTAAGATTAATATTTTTGTTGGTCAATGATTCTAACTTTGTTGGTGAAGTTCTTGAATTGTGCTGTTCCAACTATAAAATGTCATGTTGACTCAATTCCACATGTTTGTTGCTTAAGTTGCATCTTTGTTCGTCATGTTCCTCATGTTCGTCAACCTTTCAACATTGTCGTTTATACTGGGTCATACTCTACTGAACTCTACTGTCGTGTTTTTTGCTTACATTCCTCATGTTTGAAATCCCAACTTCGCAAGCGCGAAGCGCAAGCTTATTCTTGCTGGCTATATCACTGGTCAAATCCCCACGATCGTTGGTTAGTCTCCTGGTTAGTCCCCACTCAAAATGTGGTTGGTTAGTCCCCACTATTGCTGGTTAGTCTCCTGGTGAAATCCCTAGATTTCTTGGTTTTACCAGGTTGATTCGTTGCTTGCTCCGGTGCAGGACAATGACTTCTGCTGAGGCCAGGCCGTTTGGGAAAAAGTGGTGGGATTCGGCCAAGAAAGATTTGGCCTATCTTATCCAACAATGTAACTGGTTGGTGGTTTGGAACATTTTTTATTTTTTCCATAGATTGGGAATAATCATCCCAGCTGACTAATATTTTCAGAGAGGTTGAGACCACCAACCAGATATAAAGGTGTCAATATATTGGGCATATCCAAAAATTGAAAAGCCTCAAAATGCGATGCAAAGAACTCGTTGAGGGCAATATGTCTGTATGTCTGGGGTGTCCATGTTGGATTCAGATGCCCAGCCATGCCTTGTTCACAACGCTTGGAGCACAAACCCCTCTCAACCGTGGAAGATCTTGGTGATAAGCTGCATTAACCCAACTTCAGCCACTAACCTCCAGATCTTCGACAGCATCAGCTGGGTGTGTTCTTGGAATTTTGTTGAGACGTTCAACCGTCAAAAGCTAGGTGATTTTGAGAGTTTGCTTCTCCCGCTCCACGTCCACCTTTGTTCCATCAATGATCCTCCCAGTTTGACTTGAACAGTGAAACGGCATGATTGTCAGCTATTTTACCCTTCTGTGAGTCACAAAATTTGCTGTACCATTTGAGAGGATTTGAGGCGTTGCTATTCTTGACTAGCGACTAGCGCAGGGTCATGATCGACCCACATGGATGAATCGATAGCAGTTCCAAAGGTGATCCGTAGCAGTGCTGTCAGCAGCCACCCTTCCAAGGTGCTATATTTGGCCGGCGGCTACGATGTGGATGGCTACAGCCACTGCCTCAACCGCACTAGAGCAGTGCAGAGCTTGTCAGCTCAAGAATCATGAAGAACAAAACAATGGAACCACAAATCAACTTTGGGCCAAGTTTAGTATAATAGTATAAAAAAATCTAGATTTGTTCATTGCCAAGTGTAGAGTATGAAAGCATCCAATAAATAAGGAGGGCATAGGGGGACCTTGACTCTTGACATACTCTGGTTATGTCAAAATAGCTATTGAAAATGGCCCATTTATAGTTGATTTACCTATTAAAAATAGTGAATTTCCATAGCTATGTTAGTTTACCAGAGGGTAGGTGTCAACAAAAAAGCCTATGTCATACTGCCGTGCTGAATGTCCTCAGCAGCAAGGACACGATGTGCCGCGGGAAAGCATCTTCCCAATCGCTCTGAGCTTCAGCCAGGGGGTGCAGGCACCTGCCAAGACAAGTGTCATTGCTTGATTGAGAAAATAATTCATAAGATATTGATTTCCTGAATTATCATTATTATCATTATTATTATTATTGTTATATTATTATATTATATATTGTTATTATTTATTATTTTTATTATTATTATTTATTATTATTATTTTTTTAATTTATTTTTGTTATTTATTATTATTGTTATTATATATTGCTATTAATATTTATATATATATAGATTCTTATGATTATTTTATAATGATATTTATATATATATTAATTATTTTTTTTAATATATTGTAATTTCGGATGGACACCTACATATTTCCGAATAATTTTGAAATTCTAGAGGTATTTATAATTTGGAATTAAATATTGGAAAATATATAGGAAAGGAAATAAATAAAAATTATTCTAAATCTTACAAGGGATTTTTTGTAAGGGTGTTAGTACAAATAAGTATAAATTAGCACATATATGGGAGCCGTCCGTAAAAGCAGGTCATAAATTTATGAATTGATGTGTTTACTTTGCTTTGCGCGATTGCTAAAACCTGCATCGCAATAGGCTGAGCGATTGGTTATACGACTACCACCCTATTACTATTACTACTATTACTACTATTACTACTACTACTACTACTATTTTTACTACTACTACTTTTACTACTAGTACTACTAATACTACTACTACTATTACTACTACTACTACTTTCGAGACCAGAACCATGCCAATAATTGATATGGCCGCGCGGATTCCGTACGCGGATTCTATACGCGGAATCCGCGCAGATTTTTTTCAGGTCAGAAGGACATTCAAGCTAGTTCCAATTGAAAACAGGTCAGAAACAGGTCAGAAACACCAAAATGACAGCACTTGCCTAGCATCCTATCCATCCATCTATCTATCCATCTATCCATCCATCCACCTCAGTTCTTATTATTGCTACTTCTACTATTACTATTACTACTATTATTACTTCTCCTCCTACTACTACTACTACTAGTACTACTACTACTACTACTAGCACTAGTACTAGTACTAATATTTGGGGCACTAGTTATTATTTTGACGATTACTAAAATTGTTCTTAGTTTGACTACCCGTGCTGATTTTTTTGAAGTTGAAGAAGACTCCGGGAAAGGTCAGAAACAGGTTAGAAATAGGTCAGAAACACCAAAAAGGCAGCACTTACCTAGCATGCATCTATCCATCCATCCATCCATTCATCCACCTCAGCTCGTATCATTGCTACTTCTACTATTATTATTACTGTTACTATTACTACTACTACTACTACTATTACTACTACTACTACTACTACTACTTTCGAGACCAGAACCATGCCAATAATTGACATGGCCGCGCGGATTCCGCCCGCGCGCGCAGAATCCGCGCAGATGTTTTCAGGTTAGAAGGACATTCAAGCTAGCTCCAATTGAAAACAGGTCAGAAACAGGTCAGAAACAGGTTAGAAACACCAAAAAGGCAGCACTTGCCTAGCATCCCATCCATCCATCCATCCATCCACCTCAGCTCTTATCATTGCTACTAATACTACTACTACTATTACTACTACTATTACTACTGCTACTACTGCTACTACTACTACTACTCCTATTACTACTCCTACTTCTACTCCTACTCCTACTCCTACTCCAAACGCAACCTTTCTCTTTTTCTCCCTTGCCTATTCCCTCACCCTCCTACCAGAACTCCTACGCCTACTCCTATTCCAATTTCCACTACCACTACTGCTAGTGCTACTGCTAGTGCTACTGCTAGTGCACTGTGAGTTTTCCGGACCGTTTCCGGACCGCACAAGGTTATTCACGAAAGGTGGCTCCAGAGGGGCTACCTTGAGTTTTACTTTACGAAGTAAAGGGGAGGGCGGCCAGCCCCGTTACCTGATTCTTCAGGAGATTGCTAGTCATTTTAGTACCCCC